>Ga0190303_1000160_pt1 | contig 28317 bp, 33 predicted proteins | sample 48700701_MG_FD_161672 | JGI IMG/M metagenome (GOLD analysis project Ga0190303, IMG submission 161672) | Hydrothermal vent sediment bacterial communities from Southern Trench, Guaymas Basin, Mexico - 4870-07-0-1_MG | ecosystem: Environmental > Aquatic > Marine > Hydrothermal vents > Sediment ... | reverse complement strand
TATTGACACCGTCTGGACCGATGTTTTAAATTATGCAAAAAATATTTCCGTTCCTTTTTTGATAATTCACGGAGAGGAGGACAAGTTAGATCTGCCAGAAGAAGCATATCTTCTCTACGAAAACTTGAATTGTGAAAAAGAGATAAAGATAATCAAAGATTCTGGACATGCTGGTCATTTAGATCAAAAAAGAGAAGAAATATTTAAGCTAATCGAGGAATTCTTTTTAAAACATTTGAAAAGAGCTAACTCAGAGTAGCACCCTGCAAATAACAATTTCTTTATTTGAAACTACATTCAAATAAAAAGATCCAGAGTATTCTCCATCATTGAGATTTCCTTCCACCTTTACTTTCCGCCAGTTTATCTTGATTTTTAAGGTAAGTGGTATATCATACTCTGATTCGACTATTATTTTTATTCTGGTGAGGGATTTTTTACCTGTATCGTGCATGTTTCTTTTTGTCTTAAATATGAGGATACCTCACCTAACGAAGCAATCCATAGATTTTCTGATGAAAATAGTTTCATCTGGGCATCAAAGTTTCTGGAGTAATACACAGAGGCAGATACGATCCTGTAGTATAGTTCTCAGGGTTTTCATCTATATGGTGATACATGATCACAACCCAGCCTCTTTCTTTTTTACATTCTTCAAGAAGATTTTTTCAATCGATTCCCCTCTTTCGGTACCCCTAAAGACGGAGGTGGCATAGGAGACACAAAGATCAATAATTTTCCACAACTTATACAAAATTTTGCATCTTCATCATTTTCTGTTCTACAGTTGGGGCAGATTATTTTTGACATTGCATCACTATGGAGTATACTTCAACTCCTCTATTGCACGAATTATATTTAATGTATGCGGATAAAGGAAAAACATGACCGATAAGAATACAAAATAAGAAAATTTCCTACATAGAGGGATTGAATCATAGATACTCATGCCGCGGGCCGGATTTGAACCGGCGGAATACCAGATCTTCAGTCTGGCGCCCTCCCAGGCTAGGCGACCGCGGCATATTAATGATCTTAATATTCTCGTTTAAAAGTTTTTCGCAATTTACCTCATGGAATAAAAGAAAGATTTTAATGCCTGAAGTTCTATAATGTATATGCTCACAGAAGAAGAGTTCAAAAACACAGGGATAGAGCTTTTTAAAAAAGCTGTCACCACTATCCCAGAGGATATAAAAAAACTTCTGAGATCAGCATACAGATCGGAAAAAGAAGATATTGCAAAGACACAGTTGAAAAATATCCTTGATAATATAAAATTAGCAGAAACTCTGAAATATCCTTTATGTCAGGACACAGGGATACCCATATTCTTCATCGAGACAGGGAAAAGTATTGATTTCAAAGTTATGGAAAGAGGATTGAGAGAAGCCGTGATTGAGGCTACGGAGATTATTCCCCTCAGACCAAATGCTGTAGATCCCCTCACAAGAAAAAATACAGGGAACACAGGGAAACATCTTCCCATATTTCATTATGAGTTCACAGATGAAAAAATTCTGAGAATAACATTGCTCATGAAAGGTGCAGGAGCAGAAAATATGAGCAGGATGAAAATGATGAAACCTTCGGATGGTATAACAGAGATAAAAAAATTTGTGATTGAGACGGTAAAAAAAGCAGGTGGAAATCCGTGTCCTCCCACCATAGTGGGTGTGGGTATCGGAGGAACCTCAGATTATGCATGTTTTCTGGCAAAAAAATCACTTTTAAAGAAAGAAACCACAGATTTAGAAAGAGAGATCCTTGAAGAGATAAACACACTGAATATAGGACCCATGGGACTGGGTGGTAGAACTACCTCCCTGAGGGTATGTATTGAGACAGCAGGCTGTCACACAGCATCTCTCCCCGTTGCCGTGAATCTTCAGTGCTGGGCTCACAGAGTGGCGAGTGTGGTGTTATGATCCTGAAACCTCCTATATCAAAAGAAACAGTAAGATCATTGAAGCTTGGTGATTCTGTTTATATAACTGGAAAGATCTATACACTCAGAGATGAAGCACATAAAAAAGCATTGGAAGAAGGCCTACCAGAGGATATAAACCTAAAAAGAGAGATAATTTTTCATTGTGGTCCCATAATAAAGGAAAATCAGCTTATTGCAGCAGGGCCAACAACTTCTTCGAGAATGAACGATATGGAGTGTAAATTTATAAAAAAATATGATATTGCAGGAATAATTGGTAAAGGAGGAATGGACAGAGATGTTCTAAAATGTATGGAAAAAAATGGGACAGTCTATCTATCAATGACAGGAGGATGTGCTCTTTTACCCATAAAATCAACAAAGCTGGTAAAAGGTTACTGGAAAGAGCTTGGGATGCCAGAGGCTATATGGATACTTGAGTGCAATAATTTCGGGCCCTTAACAGTCTCGATGGTGAATGGAAAAACATTATACAGGTTTTAAATTTGTTTGAGACTTGTCTTCTTCAAGATAATCTTTCAGAGCGTATGGAACATTTTCTATATTATCTGTGAGGGCAGGATTCAGAGGTATAAGGCCTGAGTCTTCCAGTAATTTCTTTCCTTTTGTGTTGAGAATAAAATCTGCGAATTTTATGGCCTCAGGATCTGTAGAGAGAATGGAAAATCCATAGATGACAGGATTTCCGCTTATCAATGTATTGCTAAATAATCTAACCACTGCCTGCCTGTACATATTCCTGTATTCCGTTTCTCCAAGATTTATCTGAGGAGGAAGCTCTATATACTTGAGATTCTCCCTTTTTGCCATACTTTTATATATAAATATAAAATCCACTTTATTCAAATCATTTATAAGTTCTGAGAATGATGTTTCCACAAGAACGTTCTCATTCGCTCCGAGAGTTTCCGGGATATTTATCGTCTCTCCATCCTTTATCTTTGTGTTTTTGCATATAAAGTTATCAAGGATCGAGTTATCTCCATAATAAATCTCTGCAAGTTTCAGTACCATCAGGGACTGATATCCACATGCAGAGGTGTTTGGGTTCATGATACCTATCTTCGCATCTTTCATCTCATACCATTTTTTATCTATTTCTTTTGAGTAGGCAATTACAATGGAATCTCTGGCGAATTCTATATAATAACTTGCTTTCTTTGGATAGAGAAGAGTTATCAGATTGTAATCCGAGACGATTATAATATCCTGATCTTTTACAGATGAGATGCAGTTAAAACTCTGAGCTATATTCTCATTGATCTTTATCCCAGTGTTTTCTATATTGCTCAATGGATACTCAAAACTCTCATCACATATTATTTTAACTCCGCTGTTTCCGATACATCCAGAGATCAGTATTACCACTATCACAGATAAAAGATACTTCATATCTATGAGAACTCCTTTCAGTATAAAAATTTATCTTATCTCAGTCCTGACATACTGACTCAGGATCTCAACGAATCTCATCAGTATCTTTTTCGGGTAAGGCTTTATCTTCATAAATTCTGGATCAAGAGTATTTCGTGGAATATACTGCTGTAAATAATATTTTTTTGCACCTTTAATAAGTTCACCTATTTTTTTTGCAGTTTTATCATTGTAGAAAGGAGGGACTACTGTTGTTCTGAATTCATAATCAATACTGGAATTTTTTAACAGATATATTGATTCTTTTATTTTATCTGTATCCACATAGGTTCTTACAACCTTCGGGTAGTCTTCAAGACCTGCCTTTATATCCATTGCAACGTAATCCAGAAGCTTTAAGCTCAGAAGTTCCTCCAGAAGATCGGGATTTGTTCCGTTTGTATCAAGTTTTACTAATAGAGGAATCTCCTTTATCTCTGTGATCAGATCTATGAGATCGGGGTACAGTGTTGGCTCTCCTCCCGTGATCACAACTCCATCTATGTATTTTTTTCTCAGTTTCAGATCCTCTATCACATCTCTTTCATCGATCTTTGGGAGTGTATCAAGAACAAGTTCTCTATTATGACAGTAGGGGCATCGGAAGTTGCATCGGGATAAAAAGAGAATAGAGGATATATTGTCAGGATAATCTATCAATGATGTCTTCTGAACTGCCACTATCTTCATGTCTTTACCTTTTCTGCGTATATTCTGTGCTTCTCATTGAATGCTATCTCTTCCACAAACTCTTTTCTCTGCCTGAACTCCTCCTTCTTCCCCTTGTTCCAGTTCTTTACAGGCCTGAGATATCCAACTACTCTTGAGTATACCTCTGTCTCTTTACCGCATTCTGGACATTTCGGTACTTCACCTGGGATATATCCATGGTTGGGGCATATGCTGAAGGTGGGAGTTATTGTGAAGTACGGGATTCTGAAGTTGTATGCTATCCTTCTCACGAGTTTTCTGCAGCTCTCTCCAGATGATATCCTCTCACCCACAAATCCATGGAATACAGTACCTCCAGTGTACTTTCTCTGAAGTTCCTCCTGCAGCTCCAGTGCCTCGAATATATCATCGGTATAATCCACAGGAAGCTGTGTTGAGTTTGTATAGTAGGGTTCAGAAACTCCTGCTGTTATTATATCAGGGAATTTTCTCTTGTCTATCTTGGCAAGTCTGTACGATGTACCCTCTGCAGGTGTTGCTTCCAGATTATACAGATGTCCTGTTTCTTCCTGGTACTCCTTCAGTTTTTCTCTCATGAAATCCAGTATCTTTAAGGCAAAGCTTCTTCCTTCTCTTGAGGCTATATTCACACCCATGAAGTTCAGGAGAGCCTCATTCATCCCGACGAGACCTATCGTTGAGAAGTGATGATCGAGATTCCCGAGGTATCTTTTAGTGTACGGGAGCAGACCCTGTTCAATATTGTTTGTAACGACTTTCCTCTTTATCTCCAGGGAGTTCTTGGCAAGATCCATCAAACTCCCTAACTTTGCGAAAAACTCATCTTCATCCTCTGCTAAGTATCCGATTCTCGGGAGGTTTAAGGTAACTACTCCAACACTCCCTGTTGACTCTCCTGCACCGAAGAGTCCTCCTGTTTTGTTCTTTAACTCTCTTAAGTTTAACTGAAGTCTGCAGCACATTGATCTTACATCCTCAGGCCTGAGATCACTGTTTATGAAGTTCTGGAAATATGGAAGACCATATTTTGAGGTCATTTCAAATAGAAGATCAGCATTTTCCGAGTCCCAATCAAAGTCCCGAGTGATATTATATGTTGGTATGGGGAATGTAAATACTCTCCCCTTGCTGTCTCCTTCATACATCACTTCCATAAATGCCTTGTTTATTATATCCATCTCATCCTGAAAATCTTCATAGGTATCCTCCAGAACCTCTCCGCCATGAAGTGCAGGTTCCTTAGCCAGGTCTTCCGGCACAGTCCAGTCGAATGTGAGGTTTGTGAAGGGTGTCTGGCCTCCCCATCTTGAGGCTACATTTAAATTGAATACGAACTGCTGGATCCTCTGCTTTACCTCTCTATAGCTGAGATTGTCTTTTCTCACATATGGAGCTAAATATGTATCGAATGAAGAAAAAGCCATTGCACCAGCCCATTCATTCTGGAGAGTTCCTAAGAAGTTTATCATCTGACCCAGAGCTGTATCTAAATGTTTCGCCGGTGCACTCTCTATTTTACCAGGCACACCATTGAACCCTTCCAGCAGCAGCTGCCTTATGCTCCATCCGGCACAGTACCCTGTTATGCCCATTGAGAGATCGTGGATATGGAACGCACCATCCTTATGAGCCATTGCAATCTCGGGAGGGTACACATTATGGAGCGTATAGTTTGCTATAACACTTCCTCCCACATGCATTAACAAACCTGAGAATGAGTATGCTATATTACTGTTTTCATTAACACGCCAGTCTGATTGCCTTAAATATCCGTCCATTGTCTTCTCTATATCCATTATAAGCTTTTTTGTCTCTCTGATCTTTTTGTGCTGTTCTCTGTAGAGAATATATGCTTTTGCTGTCCTGTAATGACCATTTTCTGTCAGTACCTTCTCAACAACATCCTGTATTTCTTCCACATGGGGTATTTTGTCAGGAAATCTCTCCTCAAGAATACGAACTACCTTTTTTGTCAGTTTTTTGGAGAGTTCTCTATCTTTTCCGCCAACTGCCTGAGCAGCTTTAAAGATAGCGTTTGTTATTCTCTCCTGATCAAAATCCACTATTCTTCCATCTCTTTTCTGAACTTTTTTTATTTTTACCATTTCTCATTCACCTTTTAATTTTTTTAATTCCTCTTCAAATGAGCTTACATCCTGAAATTCCTTATACACTGAAGCAAATCTTATATAAGCCACATGATCCAGCTCTTTAAGTTTTTTTATTACAATATCTCCAATAATTTTACTTTCTATCTCATCTTTTCCAAGATTTTGAAGATCATTTTCTATCTCATCGATCATTTTTTCTATTGTTTCCCTCGGTATCGGTCTTTTTTCACATGCCTTCTCTATGCCAAGGGCAAGCTTGTCCCTGCGGTACCGCTCTCTTCTCCTGTCCTTCTTTATTATCACAAAGCTTCTCTCTATCCTTTCATATGTTGTGAATCTTTTACCGCATCTCATGCATTCCCTTCTTCTCCTTATGTACTCCTCTGTCTCTCTTGTTTCTATGACCTTTGTTTCACCATGGGAACAGTAGGGGCATTTCATTTTAACACTACATGTAGGGCTTCATAATCTTATGATATACTATATGTGGGAATTCCTTTAAAAACTTTTCTGTTTTACTTTCCAGTAAAACTAATGTATATGAACTTTATTTCCCCAAAAATGTATAATTCCAACTTCTTTCTAATGCATCAAAAGAAGCATATGATCATAAAGAGAGAAGATACTCTATGAAGTTAACAGCGAACTTCAGATTGTCCCCATACTTTATCCCCGTGGTAAAGATCTGCGATGATCCTGAACAGATCAGATATCCCTTTCCAATCTTTTTCATCGCTATTACTGCAAAATCCTTCATAATCTCGTTTTCTGTCATTGCATATGTAGTTTCATTTCCCTTTAAGAGAATATCACAGTCTCTGCATAGAAGCACTCCTCCGGAAACATCCAGTACCTTTATCCCTTCATAAAAAGGAAGATCAGGGAATTCCTCTATCAGAACATAATAGTTTTTCCCAGCATTGTTCTCATCGTCCCTCAAGCTTGATTTTATAAAGATCATTCCATATTTCTCGGAGATCCTGTTAAGCTCTGTATTGAGATATTTATAATATGTACCGCAGAGAATGAGTATCCCTCCCTTCTCCATATATTCTTCCAGTTTTTCTATCTCCTCATTCTCAAAGCTTTTTCCTGGATTTGTGATAAAAACAATGTCATATTTTTCAAGTTCTGGAAAAATTTTTGAGGAATAAACGCCTACATTGATTTTATTCAGTTCTTTTCTTAAGGATTCATTCATTCTGTAATATTGATCTTTATCCTCCAGAAACAGAACATTTTTCTCATATATCTCCAGAGAATCCAGTCTTCTTTTTAAATCTCTTAAAATTGTATTTTTTCTTATAACTCCCCCCCTGAGATTTTCGAACTCTTCTTTTATAGATAGAAACTCCTCAGATGCAGAAACTGATTTCTTCTCCAGTTCTGTTATCTTTTCAGAGATGTACTTTTCAAGATCATGATTCTCTGCATAGACGTGGAATATACAGGGGTAAGACTCCTCCTCTTCTATCGCATACCCTGGAGTTCCTCCAAATCTTCCCTGTCGCCATATTCCATCTATTTTCTCAAGAGAATATCCTTCTTTGCAGGAATTTTTGGAGTATTCTACATCATCTAAAATAATATTGTTTTCCATTATGGCAATATAATCTCCTGAGTTTGATAAAGATAGATTTCCATCAAGTTTAAGCCTATTTTTTATCTCTATCTCATCAAAAAGGTATGTATCGGAATCTGCTATCACCGCATACTCCTTTGGAGGTATAGGATCGCCATATATCCTTTTGTTCTCAAAATACAGATTCACAGGATCATAGGGATTATCACTGCGATTATAGACCTCTATCCATTCATAATATTTATCAAGTTGCGGTTTCTTGGGATTGTACATTATCTCCGTTATCACAAGAGGAGGATCTAATGAGTATAATCTGTTATATTCTTTTGGTGTTGGCCTTGTTTCTTTAAACTCTGAGCTTTGTTTTATGGGGACCCTTGCCACGGCACCGTGATCGTAACTTATATGATCTTCTCTTCCATTATACCTCAAAGTTATATCCTCAAAACTCTCATTTATTACAATATCGGGGAGAAATCCAAACTCTCTGAAGAAAGAGTCTTTATTGTTTGATATTATCAGAAAATTGTTCACATACAGTTTAAAGTTCTTTTCAGATTCTAAGGAGATGGAAAATGATATCTCTCTTGCCAAGGGAGAATAAAGTTCTATAAAATTCGTATATACTTCACTTATAATAAAAAAATCGTTTAAAGTTCCGAGTGTTTCAGGGAGATCGTATAAATCTGAAGTGTTCCATGAGTATCCTGATACAGGATTTCCATCAGGAATTCTCTGGATACTCTCATCGAGATCATGACCATAATACCCTATCATGTCTATGAGGCTTCCTTTATCATCAAAGAGGTACAGAACATCCTTTTCCTGGAGGGATATATCTGTATCTATGGCTAACACACCGTTAGCATCCACAATACCTGAAAGATAGAATACTCCATCCCCATCGGAGATAAAGAAGTTCTCAATATCAATGGGAGTATCCAGTGGATTATAGAACTCTATAGTTTTTCTGTAGTATTCATTGATACGGACAGAATCCCCTAAGCTTACAGGAGAAGCATCATTCTCTTTTCCCTTCGTCGGTGTAAGATCCATGTTCCATTTTCCATTGACAAATGCACAGGATTTATAACTCGGTGGAGCGGGAGCCTGTCCTCTGTATCCATAGGATACTGTATCAATAACTGCATTGGTACTGTCTCTGAGAAATATAGTATCTCCATCATTATCAAGAAAATTCTTTGTTTGTAAAATATAGAATCCACCAGCAGGTATCGTTCCTTCTGTAAATTCAAACAAATCTTCTTTCGTTTCTAAGGAGTATCCATTCAGGGAAACATCAAAAGAATCTGGATTGTATAACTCTATCCACTCCTTACCCTTTATACAGAACTCGTTTATACGTATATTTTCCTGCGATACCCCAAGTTCTATAAAGGAAGATATCATGAGAGCAACTAACAATATTCTCCTCATTTTACACCCCTTTTTTCTATATATTCTTACACAGATGCTTTCTCTAAACTCATTTTCACCAAGGCTATGGAAACTCCAAGTTCCTCAGCTATCTGCTGAGGAGTATATCCTCTTGAATGTAAATTTATAATTTCGTTGAGATCGGGAAGCTCACTGTTGCTCTTCAATCCAAGTTTCGTTCTCCTGTAATTTATTGCAGGAGCTGTAACATTCATCTTTTCAGCTATCTCTCTATCTGTATATCCCATATTGTAGAGTTCCAGAAACTTCTCCTCATCAAATTTCTTCTTTTTATGATAATTGTTCTCAAGTCCAAGTCTCTGCCTCCTGTAATTCACAGAACTCTGAGAAACCCCCAGAATTTCAGCTATTTCTCTATCCGTTAACCCCTTTTTATGAAGCTCCATAATTTCTTCATCACCGATCTTGGACATGTGAAGATTAAGAAAGATGACAATAAAAGCTTTACTGTCAGATCTTACAAACCTTAAAATAAACATACATCCATTTATTTTATGGATGAAATTCCGGATCTCGAAAAGATGATAAGAAGAAGAAAAGACCATATTGAGGAGGAAAAGAAGAGGAAAGAGAAGATAATTGAAAAAATACAGAAACCTTTTTTAGGAAAGAAAGATAAAAAATGCCTTCTATGTAAATACTATGAAGAAGAAACAGCAGAATTTGGATTCTGCAAAAAACATGGAAAGAGAGTACCCTTTTATTATTTCTGTGAAGATTTTGAGAGGAAGTGATACATCATCAAAATCCATATAAACTCATGAGATAAAAAAGAGATGATGATAAAATCTGTACTCTTTGATCTGGATGATACACTCTACAACTCCACGGCACTTTCTGAGAGTGCAAGGAAATCTGCGTTGAAGGCAATGGTAAATGAAGGTCTGGATATAGACCTGAAAAAAGGATATGAAGATCTTATAAAGATCGTAAAAAGATATGGGAGCAATTATCCTGAGCATTTTAACAGATTTCTTGAGGAGAAGCTGGGGTACATAGATTATAAACTCTTAGCATCCGGAGTCATAGCTTACCACAATACAAAGTTTGCATATATAAGGCCGTTTGATGATACCGTTCCCACACTGATAGAGCTTGTAAAAAGAAAGAAGAAACTTGGAATAGTGACCAATGGAGTTTCTATAAAACAGTGGGAAAAGATACTGAGGCTTGGGCTGGAACATTTCTTTGAATGTGTTGTCATATCCTCTGAGATTGGCTATGAGAAGCCTTCAAAGGAGATATATAGAATTGCAATTGAAAAATTGAATATTTCTCCAGAAGAGGTTCTTATGGTGGATAATAAGGTGGAGGATCTTAAAGGTGCGGAGGGGGTGGGAATGAGAACTGTACTGATGGCAAGAGTGAAGGATGCAGAGTACACACCAAAAATAAAAAAACTCAGTGAAATTTTGAGTCTTATAGATTAGCCACTTTTTTATAGATTCTGTAAAATTCCTTATTCTTTCTTATATCTTTACAGAGATCACATAGAGAATTCAGATAATCTCCATCATTAAATACTGTTTTTGCTATTTCTTTGGATTTTTCCTTGATTTCTGGGATATTATCCAGGATTTTCCTATTTCTGCCTCTCGTTTTCTGTATGTACTGGTTTACAGATGCCTGTGTTATTCCCATCTTTTCAGCTATCTCTGTCTGTGTCAGTTTATACTCATTATAGAGGATAAAAACAACTGCAGACCTTATCGTTGGAAGGACTTCCTTAACTATAATTTCACATGGGAGCTTCATATAACAATGTTATATCTCGAAAGGTTAATAAAGTTTTCTTTTGAGATGGGAGCATGCTCAAAGAAAAAATACTGGAACTGAAAAAATCAGGAGAATTTGTTATTCTTGCTCATAATTATCAGATTCCAGAGATTCAGGAGATAGCGGATTTTAGAGGGGATTCTTTAGAATTATGCAGAATTTCACAGAGTATAGATGCTAAATATATTGTTTTCTGTGGTGTGGATTTCATGGCAGAGACGGCTGCAATTCTCAATCCCGATAAAACAGTTCTCATTCCTGATGAGACCTCAAGATGTCCCATGGCCGGGATGCTTCCCGCTGAGAAGATAAGAGAGGCAAGAAAAAAATATCCTGAGGCAGCTGTAGTTGTTTATGTCAATACACTGGCAGAGGCCAAGGCTGAGGCAGATATCACATGCACATCCGCCAACTCTGTTAAAGTTGTGAATTCTCTCGAAGAAAATACGATTCTCTTCGGACCTGACAAAAATCTTGCATGGTATACCCAGCAGCATACAGATAAAAGGATAATACCTCTCCCAGAGTTCGGACACTGCAGAGTTCATGAGTTTCTGATCACAAAGAAGGATATCCTGAAAATGAAAAAAGAACATCCCGATGCTTTGATTCTGGCACATCCAGAATGTCTTCCGGAGGTACAGAAGATGGCCGATTACATATGCTCAACATCGCAGATGATAAAAAGAGCTTCTGAAGGTGAAGAATTCATAGTTGGAACTGAAAAGGAGATGTGTTACAGACTGAGCTCAGAGTTTCCAGAGAAGAAGTTTTACTGCATAGAAAAAGCTGTATGTACCAATATGAAAAAACATACTCTTCCAAAAGTTTACAGTGTCATGAAAAAGAAGGATAAAATTGTCAGAGTTGATCCCGAGATAGCTGAAAGGGCAAGAAGGGCTATAGAAAAAATGCTTGCATTAAAGTGATTTTTTCTTTCTTATATAGTACATCAGAGGATTCGTAATTTCCCTGTATCCAACTATGTTATTTTTTATGAGAACATTGAGCTGTTTTTCAATCTCTCTTTCAGAGACATTCAAAGCAGAACTCATTTTTTCCACTGTGTTGTATTTTTCAATGACTTCAAGAATTTTTTCTCCAAGGCTCTTTTTTCCTCTTTTTTCTGCGGCTTTTATGAGGTTGGATGCTTTTTCTTTATTTATGATCTGATAAAACTTCTTTCTGCAGAATTCGTCAGGATGACACAGAGAAGGTGCATTTTCGCGTATCTTAGAGCAATTGGGGGGAAGATACCATTTGGATCTTCCAAAATCCCTCACAGAGGGAGAAGAAGTGAGTCCAAATCCTAAGTGGTAAAAAACATTCTCTCTTTCTATTGGCTGATCTTTAAATAGAGGAGGATCACATCTCTCACCTGCCTCAAAGATCATGGGAATTATCTCCTTCAGGAGGATCTCGATCTCCTTTTCCTGAAGTTCAATGTTGAAATCCCTATCAAATACCTTAGGGGATGGAGATACCCTTGCATATGAAAGAAATGATGTGAGGAGGACTGTTATTGCATAGTTGCGTGTTCCAGCAGAGACACCATTAAATGCTGCGTTAACACAGGGAGGAAAATCTGTGGAAGAAAGTTTTTCTGATGTTTTTATTGGGGCAGAGTAGAACTTTATTGAATCAAAAATTTTTTTATGTACTGGATGATTAGCTTTTTTTACAGCCTCAGAGATACTGCTGATATACATGTGTATCTTTTTTCCAAGAAGATCGACATAAACGCTCATCAGTTCATATTTGGTGAGATGAAGATTTCCCCTGAAGATATACTCTGATATGGGATCAACGACATCATAAACATCATACCATCTTACCATGAACTCTGGAGGAGCATTTTTGAGGGATTTTATCCTGTAAAGATCTTCACCTGTAAGATCTGAGGGCTGTATATCTATAAGCTCTTTCATATCTGGTATATCTGGATTTTTTTCAAGTCTCTTCTGTATAGTTTGCTTTAAAATGTTTATGGAGTTGATACATTTCTGGGAATCTGGAGATAATGATAAACTCTGGCATAGAAGAAAAAAGGATATAATGTCCTCTCTTTCCTTGAGATTCACATATCTATCAGGATCTTTTTTGAACTTCATCACTCTATCTATGGATAACTGAATGATCTCCTTCGGTATCTTATTGAGATCTATACTCAGATATTTTTTGTACTCAGGTTTGAAGGGATTTATTATCAGATGCTCATCTCCTTTATTATCTCTAAATTCGAGTAAGCAACACTGTCTATATCATATCCTCCTTCCAGAATGGCACCTACAGGGTAATCCCTGAGTTTCCTGATAAATCTGCCATAGGCTTCTGTGGATAGTTTCAGTCCAACAAGAGGATCGTTTTTATGAGAATCCTGACCTGCAGAGATCAGTATTACCTCTGGTTTATACCTCTCTATCTCCTTTAAGATTATTCTGTCAAATATTTTTAGATACTCCTCATCTCCGGTGCCGTACGGTACAGGAATATTTCTGTTGAATCCCTTTCCTTCTCCCTCTCCTGTTTCATTTTCATAGCCTGTAAATGGATATATTCCCTTCTGGTGTATCGAGAGATAGTAAACCCAGTTCACATCATAAAAAATCTCCTGGGTGCCGTTCCCATGATGTCCATCCCAGTCGAGGATAAATATCCTTTCCATCCCTTTCTCTCTCAGATAATAAGCTGTTATGGCGATATTGTTGAGATAGCAGAATCCTCCCCCATGGTCTCTGCACGCATGATGTCCTGGTGGTCTGTTCAGTGCAAATGCATTCTCTCCTTTTAAAAGAGTTTCACCAACACTCAATGAACAAAAAGCAGATATCTTTGCTATCTCGTATGTATTCTCCCTCACTAAGGTATCAGGTGTTAAATATCCTCTGAAGTTTTTTAAAAAATTTAAATAAGATTCATCATGTACTTTTCTGAATATTTCCTCATTGAATTCCTTTGGTTTGCATGTTTTTATCCCATTTTCATCCAGAACTTCCTTTGATCTTTCAATTCTTTCCTTTCTCTCAGGATGGAAGTAATCCTGTCTGTGTTCAAGCATCCTCTCATCATAGAAAACCTTCATGATTTTATTATGAAGATTGCATTAAAATAGGTTGTTGAGGTTCTGTGATGTATTGCTTTTTGTTTATATAATATAATGTACTACCTATTCTATATTACCCACTAAGCGAAAAGTTTATAAATAAGGATGATTATATATATATTAGAAGAACTAGTAAAACTCTCAACTGACTAAAAAAGAGGTGTAAAAATGAACAAATTTGGGAACAAAAAAGGTGCAATAGTATTGTTGGTGTTTATTGTGGTGATCGGATTTTTTTCTGGAATTGCAATGAGTGAAGGAATAATAAAGCCTACCGGTAAACTAACATTTATGGCTGCTGGTTGCATGAATCCATGTACACCAGGATCGTGGATTGAGGATAGATCATATTGTTGTCACTGGAAGGATTCGGGTATCCCTTGTATATGTGGTACAATACATTATGGCGACAGGCATGTTCTGAAAGTAAGATGCACAATGACCTTCGATTGTCACTACAGCGAAACTGTTATTGAAGACTATTGGTTATACGGAGACTGTACTTATTGTGGCTGAGGTGGTCAGGTGAATAGAAAATACTATATTCTTGTCATTCTTCTTTTTTCTGCTTCTATACTCTTAGCAGTATACTATAACTCTGCTGTGAGTAAATATGGAGAAGTAACTTATTACATAACAAAAAAAACAGGTTCGTGTACATCTGAGAAAGAAAAAGAGGTGCACATCAAGAATTATATTATTCAGAAAGATGATCCAAAAACAGTATTTTCTGAGACACTGGAAAATGGAAAAGGATCTCTCATGTACATGTTCAGCGAAAGAGCAGTGGAGTATCTTCTCAGCGAAAAGGGAGAATTAACAAATAAAGCAGTTATAGATCTTGGTGATTACAGAGGGTATCTTTGGTGGGGATTATATATAACTCCTGAAGAAAAAGTGAAGCCAGGAGATGTATGGGAGGGAGATGTGAAGATAAGATCCCAGAATATAGGAGAGGAATCAACAATAACAGAAATAAGCTTTCATTGCAGATCAGAGGTACTCTCCTATGAAGAAATAAAAGTAAAGGCCGGAGATTTTAAATGTTATAAAATAAAGCTTACACAAGAAGGAGAATATAAAATTAATAATGAAAAAAAGATCGTAAAATACACTATCACACTATGGTATTCTCCAGATCTCAGAATAATTATAAAAGACAGTTACATATCACAGTTTGGAGATTTTGAATGTAGAAGTACATCAGAATTAATAGAATACGGATAAACAATGTCAAAAATTCTATACAGGTTATTTATAATATCCTTAGTTTTAATGTTTTTCTTTACAGGGATATTCTTTATTTATGAAGCTAACTCTGTATTTGGCTGGATATTAATCTTAAATTCGTTCTTTTGTTTATTATTGTTAAAAAATAAAGCAAAAATGACCTTAATAGGCATGATAATATCTCTTTATTTCTCATTTTCCTTTTTTAGATATTTGAATGAAATTGCAAATGACAATCTAACTCTGGCTACACTGATCCCTTTAACGATCTGGATCATACTGGAATTTTCATGTATATTCCTAGCATTATCATTTTTCAATTTAGACAGGCAGTTTATTAAAAAAACTGATAAAGTTGAATTTTTTTGGAAAAACAGCAAAATTTTCGTTTGCTCACTGATTTTATACTTCTCTTCTTCTATCCCTCTTTCCTTTTTCACTTTAGATTTTAGATCTTTATCTGAAATTGGGAATATAATCCAATTCTTTTTAACAATACCATTAGTTGCAGTACTGATATATATCGTTTTTCAGCTACATTTTAGAACACATAATCTCGATGATTTTAAAGATTTAGGATTTTTATTAGTGGGATTTTGGGGAATGTCACAGTTATTTCCGAGACTGTTGGAGTTCCTTATGCTTTATAATTCTTTTTATATTTCACCTTTTCTGACAATTTCCTCCCTATTTAAAGGAATTTGTGGATTATTGATGATTATCATTGCATTTTTTAGATAATCTTCTATATATACCTCCCAAACTCCTCATGCATCTCTAAGAATCTTTTTATTGATCTTTCGTTCTTTATCTTTTTCCTGAAACTTTCAAAGGCTTCATCAAAGCTGACAAATCTATCCCCTATCACTCTGTTGTCTATATATGCTATCAGTCTCTCCTCCTTTGTCTTGGGGATATAGTCTCCCTCAGGAAGACCAAGCTTTCTGGCTTCTTCTCTATCTATACCTGATCCTAAATGATTTCTGCAGATATCAAGAAAAACAGGATCTAAATTATATTTTTTTAGAATTTTTGCACCCTCTATGCCATGAAATACTGAGTGAGTTCTGCTTCTTCCTATGTCATGGAGTAATCCCCCTATCTCCACAATGTTTTCGTCTATTCCGTTATCGATTTTTCTGGCTGCTCTTAAAGCGTTCTCACTTACCACAATAGAGTGTCTGATTATATCCTCAGAACAGCCTTCTTTCTTTAAAAGTTCAAGTGCATCTTTTCTCTGCATCTTATTTTCTCCCATTATCTCCCTTATTTTTTCCTTCTAACTCTTCTATCTGAAGTTTCAACGTTTTTATCAGGTCTGAGTTATCATAATACTCAAGAGGCTCACCGCAATCCGGACATTTGAACTCAAGTTTCTCTGCTTCTGAAAAGGTGTACCTGTTGCAGGAGTTCTTACAGGAAAAAAACATATTGTTCTCCTCATACTCCAGTGTCTCTTTAAGATGCTGAATATAATCTTTTTCCATGGAATTCAGGATCTTTGGAGCGTTTTCCAGATTGAGCTTCCAGTAGTAAACATACCAGCCAGTATTCTTGTCTCTTGTTCTTTTGTACGTGGCGAGCCTGTTTTCATAAAGCCTGTAGAGTACTCTTCTAACTAAGTTTATCCTTATACCCAGCTTTTCTGCAATCTCTTCATCTGTTGCTTCTTTCTTTTCTATGAGCGAAGCAATTTCAAGGCCGCTTTTTCCCAAGAGATCCTCTAAAAACTCTAAGATCGATGGATCCTGTGTCTGCATTTTTAACACCTTAGTTTCTCTGTTATCCTATAATAACTCTTATGGTTTCAGCAGTTTTAAATCTTTCGAAAAAATGAGTTATAAATTATTTATTGTTTATTCCTTTAAGTTTTAAAAGCCTGAATTTCATCTCTTTTATCCTCTCTGTGGTATTTTCATATCTTCTATGACACATTCCACAGATACATTTTTCATACTGGGGACATACTATGTATTTTATCTCTTCCTCTGTGAGTTCCATCCTCTTTATACTCCTCTCAGCTCTGTTCCTCTCTCTTTCCGAGATGTTGGATTTCTCTCCGAAATTGTATATATTCTCAAAGCACAGTTTTATTGAAGATGAAAACAGAGTCCTGTTTCTGAGTTTTTTTCTGAGAACATCCCTGTTTTCAATGTAGGGAACTCCAAGATCCGTTAATGCAATAATTCTTTCCTCTTTTTTCGATAAATTCCTGAGTTTTAAGTCTATTTTCGAGGCTATCGTCCCTGATCTTTTCCTTCTATGAGGCTTCGATGCCCAGATGTAAAACCCTGCCTCTAAAAGAGTTGCTCTCATTGCTGAAGATGAAGAGTATGTTATCAGAACACCAGTTCTCTCCAGAACTTTATACAGCTTTTTAAAGAAATTTAATGAGTATGGTTTCCAATCCTTTTCTGGTGAGTATGCATCATGAAAGATGACATCGTATATATCTCTGAATCTGAACTCCAGGGCATCCTCTATGAAGAGATGAACATTCTCAGGTGATTCGTAAACTCTGTTTTTTATAAACCCTGCATCGTAAAGAGAGGATTCAATTGCTCCTTTTATTTTTCTATGGGCTTCAGAGATATCAGGTATTAGCAATCCCATCAGAAGTATCTCAGGATCTTTTTCAATCATATCTATTTTCAACTGGGGGTTCATCTCCAAAGCTGCAGAGGCATTATATCCAAATCCTGAGAAAAGATCCAGAAGGTATTTTCTTTTTTCAATAACTGAGGGTATACAGAACTTATAGATACTTTCATCGTATGCTCCTGTTACAGAGTGCATTGTTTCATGGATCTGAGGATCTCTGTATGTATATGTTGAGTCCTCTGTCTTTATAAAATGATTCTTTATTTTTTCAAAAAACTCTTTTCTTTCTTTTTCCGCTCTTTCCTTTGAAAAAAATTCTTTAATCAAAGTTCAATCACCGTAAAATCCTCTGCAACTATGGTGTTCTCAAAGTATTTTAAAGCTTCCTTCTGGATCTCATCAGAGGTATACCTCTGACTTATATGTGTCAGCACAAGTTTTTTTGCCTCTATTCTCAGAGCAGCTTCACATGCTTCTTTCACTGTGGAATGGAATGTTCCATTTCTGTCTTCATCGGTAAGAAAGGTGCCATCATGGATCAGGAGGTCACATCCTCTGAAGGGTATATCCAGAGGCAGTGTATCCCCCGTATATACAATAGATCTTCCTATCTTTTTTGGACCTGTGACATCCTCAAGTTTTATTTTTTTTCCATTTATGATAATTTCTCCTTTTCTTTCCAGTTCTGAGAACATTTTTCCTTTTATACCAAGTTCCTTTGCTTTATTTTCAATAAAACTTCCTCTTCTATCCTTTTCCTTGAATATATATCCTAAGGAAGGAATACCATGTTTTGTTTCAAATGCCTGAATATAGAAATCCTCAAAATCAACAACATCCTTATCTTTCAATTCTTTTATATGAACATCAAAGCTTATCCCAAAATACCCTCCTCTCAGGAGATTTTTTATAAAATAAACTGTTTTCTCAGGGCCGTATATACTCAGAGGATCTTTTCTTTCATTAAGTGACATTGTCATCAATAATCCAGGGATCCCCAAGATATGATCTCCATGGAAATGAGTTAAAAATATCGAGGATATCTTTGATGGTTTTATAAGGGAGATCATCTGCCTCTGGGCATTCTCCCCACAGTCAAATAAAACTACATCACTTTTATACTGGATCGCTATGGATGATAATCCCCTGTCTTTTGTGGGTTTGGATGCTGCAGTTCCCAGAAAAATAACTTTCATAGTACTGAGTTTTTTCTCTACTAAATAAATATTTTGATCAATTATGAGAGAAATGCCTTTGTGATTATACCTTTCATTTTAAAGAGATAGATTTAAAAGGGAGTGTATGGAGATGAATAATATAATGAAAAGGAGCATGACACCATGATAGAATCAGGAGTTTTGTTGATAGGAGTTATATTTGTCACAGGATTCGTATTTGGTAAGTTAACATATTATCTCCGTCTCACATCAATAGTTGGATATGTAATTGCAGGAATACTGATGGGACCTGCATTCAACATTGTGGAACTGAATTCAAACACGATGAATACTGTGGTGAATTTTACCCTTGCTCTCATCGCCTTTGATATAGGAGGAACATTTACAATGGATTTTCTGAAAGAAGCCGGGAAAAAGGTATGGATAATAATACTCGGTGAATCCTTCGGTGCTTTTATACTGGTACTGGTGGGAGTGTATATACTCACCCACGATATGGTAACAGCACTGATCTTCGCATCCCTTGCACCAGCATCAGCACCAGCAGGCACAGTGGCGGCGCTCCAGGAAACAAAGGCAAAAGGGCCTTTAACTCAGATGTCCCTGGCAGTTGTGGGACTGGACGATGCATCCTCCATAGTCCTCTTCGTTCTTGCCATAGCCTTGGTAAAAGCCATGCTTGGGGGTCCCTTCTCGATCTCTGCCACACTTGTGAAACCTCTTGTGGAGATCTGTGGAGCAGTTATTCTTGGTGTTGGAGTTGGTGTAGGATTTGCTCTTTTAACAAGGATCTTTAAAGAGAAAGAGGATTTTCTCATAATATCCCTGATGGCTATTCTATTATGTGGAGGGATAGCACAGCAGTATGGATTATCTCTTATACTCTCCTGCATGTTCCTTGGAGCCACATTTATAAATCTGGCACATATGAGGGGGAGGATATTCTTTGATACCATAGAGAATGTTCTTCCTCCTATCTATATAGTATTCTTTTTTGTGGCTGGGACTCAGCTCAGACCTGATCTATTGGTTAAAATGGGAACAATTGGTGCTGTATACACTGTATGCAGACTGTTTGGATTGATGGGAGGTGCTTATGTGAGCAGCAGGATAGCAAAAGCAGAGGAAGTTATTCGGAAGTACTTAGGATTTACAATACTCTCTCAGGCAGGTGTTGCAGTGGGACTGGCATGTCTTGTGGCTACTGAACTCTCTAGTTATGGTGGAAGGGGAGCTGATCTGGGCAGTATGGCGGTGACAATAATCGCCATTACAACTGTTATCTTCCAGATAATAGGTCCTATAGGAGTGAGATATGCAGTAACAAGGGCTGGAGAAGCAGGGAAGGTATGATCATTTTCTAAAAGCTATCTTCAGTAATAGAGGAGTGATAAATGTTGTGATAATAACAATGACTATCGTGATGGAAAAAACTGGCTCTCCTATAACTCCTGCTCTCAATCCTGTTCTTGCCATGATCAGAGCCACCTCCATTCTCGGTATCATTCCCACACCTATTCTCAGCGAGTCCATAGAGTTAAGTCCTCCCATCTTCGCACCCAGTCCACAGCCAATGACCTTACCTATTATACCTACAAAAGCAATTGCAAGAGCAAAGTGTCCTATCTGAGGAATTGTTTCTATATTGGTCTCAACCCCTATATTCACAAAGAATATAGGAATAAAGATTGAGTATCCTATGGAATACATTTTTTCACTTATAATGTCTTTCTGACTCGTTCTGTGGAGTATTATTCCTGCAAAAAAAGCGCCAATTATCTCTGCAAGACCTATGCTTTTGGCTATGAAGGAGATAATGAACATGAAGATCAGTGAAAAAGATAGAAGAGCTTCAGGTATGCGAAGTCTCTGGATTCTCACAACTGCTTTAGAAACAAATTTCAATCCTAAATAAAGTGTTAAGGCAAAAAATAAAAGAATTTTACCTGCAACACCAAAAAAACCAAAAAGGGAAAAGCAGGAAAGGCTCCCGAGGATCGTGAGGATCATGATCCCTATGATGTCGTCTATCACAGCGGCTCCAAGGATCGTCATTCCTATCTCAGTATCCAGTTTTTTCATATCCACAAGTGTTCTCACTGTTATTCCCACACTTGTTGCGGTGAGTATGGCGCCTATGAAGATACTTTCTATTTTTGGGAATCCAAAGAGATATGCGGCGACAAATCCAAGAAGCATGGGGATAAAGACTCCTCCCACAGCAGAAAGAAAGGAGGATTTTCCGGATCTTCTTAGATCTGATATGTCAGTATCCAGTCCTGCAAGGAAAAGAAGCAGTATGATCCCAATTTCTGCGAGATTGCATGTGAACTCAGAGGGAGAAACAATTCTGAGAACAGAGGGACCTATTATAATACCCATTATCAGCTCTCCCATCACGGGAGGCATCTTTACTCTCTCAGCTATCTCCTCACCAAGTTTCGCAGCCAATAAAAATAAAATTATTACAAGGAGATAATCCATTCTCTCCCCTTAGAGAAGTATCCTCAATACCAGGAGTATGTCTCTGAGATCGATCGTTCCCACCAATTTACCCTCATCGATCACGGGCAGGTGTCTTATTTTATAATCTCTCATTATACTTGTGGCATCTTCAAGCTTACACTCGGGCTTCACAGAGATCGGATTTTTTGTCATTATATCGCCGGCTGTTTCAGCTCCTCTCATGGTGAAGCATCTGTACTCCACTCCCCATACTCCCCTTCTCTTCCTTGGTTTTCTCACTATCTTCAAAAGATCGCTATCCGTTACTATACCCTTTACTCTATTTTCATCATCCACCACAATAAAGCATGTTCTCTGTGTTTCTTCGAGAAGATCAAGAAGATTCCTGATCTTTGTGTTCTCCTTTATCTTTACAGGCTCTTTCATCACATCTTTAACACGCATTCTCTCTGGAAACCTCACTTTTTTCTTATCAGAACTTCTTCTTTCCTTAATCTCTTTATGTAACTCTGTACCTTCAAGCATCTTTTTTATCTCTTCCTTGGTGTGTTTCAAAAACTTTCCTTTGATTGACATTGATATCCTTTTTATTTCCACTCTTTTTATTTTTTTCTACTGAGCTATCTTCCATCAATAGTTTTAATATTAACGGAGTTGTTATAGTTGTGAAAAATGCCATGAAAACGATTACAGAAAATAACTCCTGCTGGATTATTCCGAACTCCAGCCCCACTCCTGCGAGGACGAGTTCTACAGCTCCCCTTCCATTCATCCCAACTCCAACAGCCAGGCTTTCCTTCGGAGATAAACCGCTCATAAGAGCTCCCATCCCGCATCCGATAATTTTTCCAGTAACTGCAGCCATTATTACAACAAACGTTAAGAGACTGAATACAGAGGAAAATGTTACAGAAAACCCTATCCATCCGAAAAACAGGGGTACGAAGAATCCAAGCCCCCATGTGATCAGGTTATCTATCTCTCTATCATTAAGCGTTTTTTTAAGGAGCATACCAACAATAAAGGCACCTATCATCTCGTGAAGACCACTGAGTCTTGCAAGTATTGAAAATACGAGTATTATGAATAAAACGATCCCCAGTCTCAGTTCTTTTCCATACCTCAATCTCTGCTTCAGTATTTTCGGGAGGAGATAGCTACCGAGTTTTACGCTTATGTAAAGAAATCCAGCAGATTTCAGTACGATCTTCAGTACTTCTACAGGAGAAAATGTTTCTCCATGAATTATGCTGAGGAGTACCGAAAGAATTATAAGTCCAAGAATGTCATCGATTATTGCAGCTCCCATGATGGTGTTCCCTATCCTGCTATGGAGCTTTTTCAGGTCTATGAGTGTTTTTGCACTTACAGCTACAGCGGTAATGGAAAGAGAGGCACCGAGAAAAAAGGATGTAATATGAGAATATCCAAAAAAGATCCCTGTGAAGTATCCAATCAATAATGGAAAACACACTCCCAGAAGAGCTGTCAGCGAAGAGTCTTTCATTGATGAGGTGATATCCTCAAGCTCCGTACCAAGTCCTGCGATCAGCATGACCATTACCATGCCGATGTCTATAAGGATCCCGATCTCTCCCTCTATGACCTCAGGCTTCCAGTATTCAAAAAAGGGATGTTCAGGGGAGAGGAGTAAAGAAAAAATACTGTGAGCTATGGGTCCCGCAACTATTCCTCCAAAGAGTTCACCTATAATATTCGGCTGATTGAGTTTTTCAGCTATTTCGCCAAATATCATGGCGGAGGAGAAGATCGCTACCACATATATAAAAACTATCATCCGATAGATTTTTATTAAAGGATTTATAAAAAGTTACTGGTGATTCTACGGTAAGATACACCAAGGTAGAAGAGATTCACAGGCTGTTCACAGAGCCATCTCTCATAAATGAAGGTGCTTCTTTAAAAGAGGTAGTTGAAGCTATAATTAAAGATCCAAAAACAAGGGCTCTGTATGTTGTGGATAAGAACAAGAAACTCAAGGGAATAATTGTTTTAAAAACAGTTTTAAAATTTGCTTTTTTAGAGTCAATTCCCGAGCCTTACCTAGATTTTACCTATTTCTCTTCTTTTATGAGCATCGGCCCAAAGGCAAAAAAAGCCGGGGATATGATGCTTCCTCCTATCTATGTAAAGGAGAATGATACCGTAAAAGATGCATTTACTCTTATGATGAAAAATGATCTCGAGGAGATTCCCGTAGTGGATAATGAACTCAGAGTAATAGGAGATCTCAATGTCCTTGAGCTATTGAAAGTTTGGCTGAAAAAACTGGGAGAATAAACTTTGGTTCTCCTAATCGCATTTTAAAACGTATATATATCTTGTGAGACTTCTGTGCATCCTCAGTTTTTCCATATCCAGAACTTCAAAACCTATCTTTTCAAAATTGTATTCTCTGTTCAGAACAATACACGCATTTTTTGAGGTCTCATAAATCTTTTCAAATGTTTTTTCATATTTCACCCTTAGCTTTGTGGATTTCCCATAGGGAACATCTGTAGCTGTACTCTCGATATCCTGAAAATATGAATCTAAATCTTCAGCACTTCCTTCTTTTATTGAATAATTTTTTATTCCGTAAAAATCAAGGTTTTTTTTACATCCTTCTACCATTTTCTTTTCTATATCAATCCCAAAAACTCTTAATCCCATCAAACCAGCTTCTATAAGTATTCCTCCAGTACCGCAAAAAGGATCGAGAACTTCTTTTTTAGCCTGAGATAGATTTACCAGTGCTCTTGCATACTTCGGATGAAGAGAAGAGGGATGAAAATAAGGTCTGAACTGTGGTTTTCTCCTTTCAAACCCTTTTCTATCTATGACAAAAAGAGTTCTTCCGATATAGAGTTTATCATGTTTTATTCCATAGATCTCATTTTCTGGATTTTCCAGATTTACAGGATTTCCATATTTTTTATGGATCTCTGCTGCTATCTTTTTTTCGATATCGAAGGTATTTTTTCCCTTTATTCTTACCGCAAAACTCCCCTCAAACTCTTTAATATTATCCCAGAACTCCACCACTCTGTGACATAATGCCAGTCTCCTGAAGATTCTATAATCCTCAGTTTCTATAACAAATACTTCTCCTTCTTCTTCAATTACCCTGAACTTCTGGTCATAAGCCTTAAGAAGATATATCACTTCCATTTTTGATAATCTCAGATTTTCTCCTGAGAGATGGAATAAAATTTTCATGGCATCACTTTTTTATCCCTACATAAAGTCCTCTATTCCCCGCCAATCCTTTCTTCACGAATTGCACATTAAAACCTGCATCACTCATACACTCTAACATTTCATTCATCTCAAAGAGTCCCAACTCATGCCTGTCCACGAAATATGCAACATTCTTGTTTTTTTCTGCGATCAAATAATGCATGTCAATAATAGAGATATTACCCTTACGGTTGGATACGGAGAGCCGTGCAATTTTTATATCCTCTCCATCGTAGGTTTCCATGTGTGATGATCCTTCCCTGTACTCAGAAGGAGTAATCCACGGCTCAATTATCACTACACCTCCTGATTTTAAATGATCAGCAAAATTCTGGAGAGTCTTTTGGAGATTAGCACGCGTCTTCACGTAGCCGATGGAACTGAACAAACAGGTAATGACATCAAATTTTTTATTAAGATGCAGTGTTATCATGTCCGCTTTTTTGAATACCACACCTGCCACATTCTTTTTTGCGACGTTAAGGATTTCTTCGTTAAGATCAACACCAATGCATGAAAACCATTGTTTGAGATACTTGAGATGTCTCCCCGTGCCACAGGCAATATCAAGAAGTTTATTTCCTTTGGATTTTTTATACCGATGAATCAGTGCCCTGATGCACTTTACCTCTTTCTTGTAATCTTTTTGTGAATATATAAGATCATAGTACCGTGCAAGATCACGATACAGGAGCTGGGTTTTCATATTTTTATACTATTTAGCGATTATATAAACATTATCAGAATTAGTTCTTACGTCACCACTTTCGCTACAAACATTCCATGAGTATCATGTATATGCGGCAGAAACCTTTTGCATTTCTTTACTTCACCGTCTAATTTTTTTCCAAATGGATTCTGAAATCCATTTACAAGATTTTTTCCATTGATCTTTGTATTGATCTCCTCCAAGGAAATATCAAAGTTCTTCAGAGCCCAATCTATTACATATTCATTTTCCTCTGGCTCTAAACTGCATGTACAGTATATTAACTCTCCATCTTTTTTTAAAGCTTTAATCCCAGCTTCAAGAAGCTTTTTTTGAAGATCCTGACAGAAATATATATCTTTCATGCTTCTTGAATACTTTCTTGTAGGATCTTTCCTTATAACACCTGATCCAGTGCATGGTGCATCAAGAAGTATATTTTTTGCTTTTATATCAAGTTTAGTTGAATCTTTTTTGAAAACTATGCAGTTCTCCACACCCAATCTCTGTATATTGTTTTTTAAGGCTTCTATTCTGTTAACATCAAATGCAAGAACTACTCCTTTATTCTTCATTAGTTCTGATATCTGCGTTGTTTTACCTCCTGGTGCTGCACACATATCGATTACCAGATCTTCAAGATCAAAAAATGGAACAATGTTCATTTCTGCTTCTCCCTGTATGTAAAAATATCCAAAAAGATGTTCAGGACATGAACTAATGGAAAAATCTGATTTTAAGATTTTGAATCCATAATCTATCTCTTCCAGTATTATTCCTCTTTCTTCAAGCCTTTTTCTTAATTCATCTTTGGAGATTTTAAGTGTATTAACTCTGATACATGTAGTTTCCTTCTCATTTGCCTTCAAAAAAGAATCAAGATCCTTAAAAAGAATTTTATATCTTTCCAGGAACTCTTTTTTGTATTCACCTGTACATACTTCCCCCATTATAGAACACCAGTTTATTTAATTCCTGTGTAAGCTTCAAATCTAATTTTTTCTGATTTTTTGATAAGTTCTGAAGAGGTTTATTGTAAAAGGCTATTGGGCCCTGAAATATATAATCCTCATCTATTTCAAAAAAGGATCTTGGTGAGATCTGAAGAATCTCTTTCATTGTTGAATAAGAAACTTTTCCTTCTATTCTGAGTTCTCTGATTATCCTCCTCATCTGTTTCCTTGTTAAAGGTCTCCATCCAAAATTAATATCATGATCAAGTTCTTCTTTACTTTTTATTTTTCCTCCAACTCCGATTTTTTTATATGGATTTATTATTTCAGATTTGAGCTGCCAGAATTTTTCTCCTTTTGATATATAGAAATCTACTCTCGATCCTTTCCTTGCTCCCGAGACCTTCCATCCCTCAGGGTCTCTGTTATACTCTTCAAGTATCTCTTTTAGTATCTCTTCGTCTTCTTTTATCTTCATATTATCTACCGAATTTTCTGTTTCTCATCTGATATTCTCTTATTATCCTTAAAAAATCTATCTTTCTGAAAGCCGGGAAGTATATCTCTGTGAAGAATAACTCCGAGTATGCTGATTGGAACAATAAAAAGTTGCTGAGTCTCACCTCTCCGCCCGTTCTTATCACAAGATCAGGATCAGGAAGATCACCCGTATATAGATTTTCCCTGATCATTTCCACTGTTATTTCCTCTGGAGGAACTCCCTCTTCCATAATTTTCTTTACAGCTTCCAGTATCTCTGTTCTTCCGCCATAAGCTATGCATATGTTTAATTTTTTCTTATTGTATTTTTCAGTGGCTTTCTCTGCTATTTTTATAGATTTTCTTACTTTTTCAGGAAGCATCGTGAGATTTCCTATGGCTCTTACCTTTATTTTGTTATTATGTATTCTTTTATTCTCTGCAAGATCTTTAAATTTTTTTTCAAATAAATTCATTATATGATCAACTTCTTCTTTACTTCTTTTAAAATTTTCAGTGGAAAAAGCATATACAGTTACAATATCGATCCCGAGTTCATTCGCCCAGTCAAGTATCTCTTCAAGTTTATCTGCTCCTCTGTGATGTCCTTCCCATGGTCTCATCCCGAAAAACTCCGCGTATCTTCTGTTCCCATCCATTATTATCCCTATATGTCTGGGCATTTTTCCTTTTTTTACCTTTTTCTCAAGAATCTTTTCATACAGAATATAAACAGGTTTCAGAATTATGGGGAGAACAAAATCAAATATATTCATCAATTTCTCCTTTCATATATTTTCTTGAGAGTCTGTAGTATATCTCTGCATTTTCTCTTATCTTCTTATGCCACTCCTCATCGAGTGTCTTAACAACTTTCCCTGGGACACCGAGAACCAATGAGTTCTCAGGGATCTCCTTTCCTTCAGGAACAAGTGCATTTGCTCCGATCACACAGTTTTTTCCTATATGAGCATTGTTCAGTATCGTAGAATGCATTCCAATCAGAACATTATCTTCTATTCTGCATCCGTGAACAACTGCGTTATGCCCTATGGTAACAAAGTCTCCTATCGTTGTTTCGTCGTGAATTGTGGTACTATCCTGTATATTTGTGTATCTTCCTATTTTTATTCTCCCATTATCTCCTCTTATGGATGCAAAGGGCCATACACTCGAGTTATCCATTATCTCAACCTCACCAGATATGAAAGCCCTTTTACTTACATACACACTTTTATGAATGATCTGTTTTTTCATGTGAAGAATATCCTGGGGGAATTTAAAAAGTTATTCCAATAGATAGAGTGGAGATCATTAATATGAATCTCCATTTTCATGAAATTTTTATTTCATCTCTTTTTAACTCCTATAGC
>Ga0190303_1000159_pt1 | contig 28326 bp, 20 predicted proteins | sample 48700701_MG_FD_161672 | JGI IMG/M metagenome (GOLD analysis project Ga0190303, IMG submission 161672) | Hydrothermal vent sediment bacterial communities from Southern Trench, Guaymas Basin, Mexico - 4870-07-0-1_MG | ecosystem: Environmental > Aquatic > Marine > Hydrothermal vents > Sediment ... | reverse complement strand
ATCTCGGGTCAGGACTCAGGCTAAAGGGTTTAGTCGATAAATTGTAAAAAGCTTCGTACATAAATTCCTTTCCGAAGATGCCCACATACAGGTTTCACATCGGCACCGTTTCATACTGAAACCCTCCGTTGAACAGGCTATGCTGCCAACTGAGGATTTTAGATCCATTCACTGCCCCCTGATGTCAAAAAGATCGAGCGGGCACTGCTCCATTAAAAAGCTATATTAAGCCCAAGCGATGCACGGGTTTCTGTATACTCTGAGAGCCGGGACCCAGTGCCACTGTCAGAATCTCTCTCATTGTAATTCAGTTGCAGTGAAAGCTGTGCCTTGGGGGTGATCTGTCTTGATAAAACCCAACTGGTTCCGAAGAAGGTATCATCATCTACCAGGTCTGTTTTTCTATCATCTGCCGTCAGGGTTAATACGGAGGTTGTATGAGGCCCAACACGCCAGGACCAGGAGAGATCGACACCCAAATCGTCCTCGGCTTCTTGGTCTGCAACATACTCCCGCTCCTCGCTGGTCACACCTAATGTCAGAGTATTTTTTGCTCCGTTAATACTCACAGAACCCCGCAGCTGTTTAAGCACATAGGTATCATTGGAAATAGCAGGCAGCAGTTGCACCCCTCCTACCAGCTGTTCGCCCAACTCAGGGGGATTATTCAGGTCAGCTGCCCGACACTGAAAGAGATCAGTAAAACCAATGGGGCAGATCAAGCTACCCGTGGTTCCATCTTGGAGGAACTGCTCGCGAAAACTACTAACATCTTCAGAATAACTGAACTCCCAACTGGTACGCCGAGACCTATGATTGAGGTTAAAGCCATAGGTTTCTCCAAAAAATCTACTCCCCCAATCTCCTGATATCTCGGTTCTTACCGTTGGCGTCCAACTAAACTGACCCGAAAGAAAACTATCATCCTCATAGGACTGAGGATCACTGCGTTCATTATAATAGACAGAAAGTGAAAAACGGTTTGAGGGTGTCCAGGTGACGCCTCCGCCATAGGAGTTGTCATCTGGTTCACTGCCCCCTCGATCTCCTGCATAGTCATTATTTTCATAGCTTGCTACCAGATCAACACTCAAACTACGAATGACCTGATAGCCTGAGCGCAGAGAGGCATACTCCGTATCTGACTGGTTATTTTGAGAATTACCCTGATCATCATAGTCAGTTTCATTTTTTCGATAATTCAGATGCCAGAATAGGCGAGCACTGCCGGGGCCATTATCCAGACTAACATCAATCCTGTGGGATTCACTGTCGGCACTCCCTGTGGAACCACCACCATCATTCTGATCAGAATCAACCTGATCATAACTATACTTAACCTCAAACTCGGCTATCCGTCCAATGCTCTGTTCCCATCGTGGCGAAATTTGATACGCATAAACATCTGAGTAATTATCCGAACCACTCAGCGTATCTGAATCATGACTAAAATTAAGATCTGTTTGCTGCTGACCAATTCGACTGCTCAGATCAAGATACAGATGATCCTCCAACAGCTCTGACTTAGCCGTCGCATTAAGTTGAGGGTTGCTGGTATTTCGATCACCATCCTTTGAATAGATCAGGTTTTGCACCCTGGCCTGAAGCTCAAGATCCAGTCTGTTTCCGTCTGCAACAAGAATGATCTCAGGTGTAATTTCCGAGATCAGGTCCGACTCCTCATCATCTTTTTCACGATTGATATTATCTGAATAGACCTCCCTCATCTGCAGGTTGGATTGCAGATTCCAGTCTGCAGCATGAGCCCCAGGCAGACAGCCAATCAGGATAACTGATGCCAGCGATTTTTCCATAACGCCAATGCCCATATTAATTGTGCCTCATGATCAGTTAATGACGGGTCGACGTAGCTTCCTACTCCGCCCGTTCTTCCTTAGCCCCGTATTGGTAATATCCGTAGTAGGAATCACTCATCCCCAACCCCTTGTACTTGTTCAATATCAAGCCAGTTATTTTTTCTTTGTCTATCGTTGCTATAGCGTCTTTTACAGCTTTTTGAGAAGTTTTGTCCTGCTCAACCACTAAAACAATTTGATCTACCAACTGCGCCAACAGCTTGGCTTCACTGGTAATCAATAGCGGTGGCGAATCAAATATGATAATACGGTCAGGATATCTGGCGGCAAGCTCTCTTGCCAAATCCTGCATGGCATTACTGGCTAGCAACTCATGGGATAGATGGTGTGTTTTACCTGCTGACAGCAGGGTCATATTTTTTACATTGGTTGATAACAATATATCAGCCAATGAACTCACTTCACCATTCAGGTAATCCAGCAACCCTTTTTCACCGCTTACACCAAGCATTGCTCCCAACCCGGGCTTTACTACATCTGCATCAACAAGAAGCACTCTTCGATCACGTTCTACCGCAATACTCAGTGCCAGATTCAACGCGCTAAATGTCTTACCCTCTCCGGAATACGCGCTGGTTACCATCACAAGATTGGACTCTTTGCCCTCGGCATTTTTTTTAGCCACCCGTTGCAATAAGGGTCTCTTGATATGTTTGTACTCTTCCTTCACTTTACTGCGTTTATTATCAGGAAAAATAACACCCCGATCGTGCAATAAACTAAAATCAATATCCAAATATTTTTCCGCACAGCCTGCGTATAATGGTATTTCACTCTCTTTTTCTGACGTTACTGCTCCTGCTAGCGCCTTACTATCGAGTTCTATTTCATCAATATGGACTCTGTTTTCAGCCATCCGCACCGACTCAACAGGGGACAATGGCTCACTCACTTCACTAGAAGAAACCTGGCCATCTCGTTGCTGAACTTCCTGCTTCTGCTTCTTATTTAACGCTTTTTCAATAGTGTCCATAGCAGCCATTCCTGTTAAGTCTGCATCAAAAGCAGTTGGTAGAGAATCGCAGTTGAATAGGCAACCAGCAATAGAAACGCCAGGCCAAGGTAAAGCATCAGGTATTTTCGATTTGATGTTCGTTGCTGCGGGGATTCATACAGACTAACCGAACCCAGAACCGCTAAATCGGTTGATAGGGAGAGCATCCTGGTGGTTGAAAATGCAGGCCGAATCAGGGCAAGCAGCAGAGCAACACCCACCCCCATAACCAGACCAACTAACAGCACTATACTCGAAAAGAGTATACGCGGTGGTCCTGCCGGTTCAAAGGGAACCCGGGTCGGGTCAATCACCTTGAACTCAATATCGTCCGAAACCTGATTCGCTTTTTGAGAAAGAGCTGCCTGCTCCCTGCGGGTCAAAAGCTCCGTATACTTCCTCTTGATCACACCGTAATCCCGATTCAAATCAGCCACCTCTGCCTCGACCGCTGGAATGGTGTTGACCATACGGTTAAGCTCAGCAACTTTAGCCGCATAGGCTTTAACCCTGGCTTGTAGCGCAGCAATTTTGGTTTCCACTGCACTCAGGTTTAACTTGAGAGACTGTAACAGAGGATTTTCTGTCTCCATATTTATATTCGTTGTTCTGGATTCCAGCTCCTCTTCACGTTTGGCTGACAGATCCACAAGCTGTGAATTAAGGGTAATTACATCAGGGTGTTTGTCTGTATATTTAAGGAACATCTCATCTAGTTTTGCCTGTAATACGGCGATACGTCCGTCGTAGGATGAGTGGCTATCAGCAGCACCCATCTCATCAAACATAAAGAGATCTTCAGATTCAGATTCCTGATCCTCTATCTGTTCGATAATGGAGTCTCTTTCCTTGCGCGCCTCGGTCAAAATAAGCTTTACCTGTTCTACATTCACCATTGCGGTTTGCAACCGCTGATAATAACCAGCGCCAGAGCCAGACAGGTTGCCTATATTTCTTCTCTTAAACTCAACGAGTTTTTGTTCAGATTCTTTCAAGCGCCGTTCGTAGTTTTTAATCTCCGCATCAAGAAAACGTTTGGCAGTCGCTGAACCTTCACGATTTTTGCCAAGGGCATTTTCTGCAAAAACAGTGAGTACTGCCTGAACAACCCGCTTTGCCAGCGCCCTGTCCTCATGGACATAACTCACCTCATAAATATTCTGATTACGCGTTACTTTTGAGAGGCTAAGGTCACTCTTTAGATCAGAGATAATCTTATCAAACTCTTGATCTGTTTGAGCGCCCAGGTCCATATCCGTCATACGAGCGACTTTTTCCAGATTAGGGCGGCTATAGAGGGTGGTTACCATTAACTGCACCTGCCGAGAGCTGGAGGTACCGATTGCCAGGCCCCTCAAAAGAGGACGTAACACAGATTGGGTATCCAGGTGCACGCGCGCACTGGCCCTGTAGTGATCAGGCATATTTATGATAACTGCCCAACCTACTACGCACACAACCCAGGCCGTCATCAAAATATACCAGCGTTTGAGCCAAACTGCCCGCGCATAGGATAATACTAGTTCAATAATTTCCTGCATTTCACATCCTGTTGATATCCGAAAAAGGAACTGACCCTATTCCTTCACCTAACCCGGTGGACTACTTCCGCTCTTATTCTACTTCCAGCCTTAGCACACAGTGTGCTCTGGAGGTTGCCACCAAACATACCTCTATTTCTTATCAAGATTTAACTCCCCTCTAATTTTCTCGCTCACCAGGAAAAAACCAAGGAGGAAGGAGGTAAGAAAAGGTGAAAGCCCAACAACAACCCAGCGGGCCAGATAGACTGCAACCTTTAGAAAAAGGACTCTGGAATAATCATAATATCACCCGGCAACATATCAACATTTGCAGAAATATCTCCATCACGCACCAGGTCATCAAGTCTTACCTGATACTCTTGTTGAGTGCCATCAACTATACGAACAATAGCCGTGCGGTTACCTGCTGCAAAGTCTGTCAGCCCGCCAACAGCTATCATCACATCAAGGGCTGTCATCCATTGTTTATAGGAGATTGCCTGTGGTTGAGATGCCTCACCAATAATTCTGATCTGTTCACTATAGGGGCCGATAAAACCACCCACCATGACAGTCACAATTGGTTCTTTGATGTAGGTCGAGAGCACACCTTCAATATCCCGAGCCAACTGCGCTGGCGTTTTACCACTGGCATCAAGCTCTTCTACCAACGGCGTTGTGATCTTGCCATCGGGGCGCACGGTAACCGAATTAGAAACTTCCGGGTTGCGCCAGACAAAAATCTGGACCGAGTCCCCCGGGCCAATAAGATAGGTATAATCCTCTGCTGAAGTCGTAAACGGTTGAATGACTATTGCTGAAGGCAAAACCTCATTCTTGGCGCAGGATGCCAGGGAAAAAACAGCAACCAAGCATAGAATCGTTTTAAAGTTGATATTCATTACTCTGACCCACCCTTTCTTATTTGTAGAACGCTTAATCCATTAGTTTTTCTATCTCAACCTATGATAGGCGATGTTTTGCTTTATTTCCATGAGATTGAATCTGCAACCACCCAGGCAGGGCGAAAAAATCAATTTTCTTCTGCACAGGTCACATTCAATACTAAAAATAGCCTATATCGAACTTTATTCCACTGCTACACTACTATAAATAATGGCATAATCGTAAACTGAGACCTTTGCACGAGAGCCATTTTACTCCCATGTGGTGTTAAAAATGCGCTAATCGGTCATTTACAACTGTAAACTCCCTCTTTACACGCATTTTTGCCTTGCCTGGAACCAAAATCATCTCCCGTGCAAAGGTCTCAAATTGTAATAGTTAAGTCTTGAGTGCCGCAGCATTCTAGATAAACAAGGCCTGTATCGATATGAAAAATATAGACATCGCAGAACATTTTCAAAAATATTTTCGCGTAATCTATGCTGACAAGGAAACACTATTAAAGCAGGTCTATAAAATCAGATATGAGGTATTTTGCGAAGAGTTAGCGCTGGAAAAAAACTGTCCGAAGGATGTAGAAAAAGATGAGTATGATGCTTATTCCTACCACTTCCTGTTGCAACATATTCCATCAGGGGCCTACGCAGGAACAGTAAGGTTTGTTAGCCCCCCCTCTGGTCACCCGGAATACGTGCTGCCTTTTGAAAAATACTGTTTGCACAGTGTCGACAAGAGCATCATCGACCTTTCTACACTTAAACACGGAACCTATGGAGAAGTATCCAGGTTAGCCGTACCCGCCAGCTTCCGAAAACGGGCCGGAGAACAGAAAAAACCTTATGTTATAGGTAACTACAACCAACAGGCATCTGAAGATAATAAACGCTTGTTTCCCTACATCGCTATTGGCCTTTACTTAACCTGCTGTGCACTTTTTATTAATAAGCAGCTTGACTATACTTTTGTAATGATCGAGCCCAGGCTTGCACGGGCCATGAGCCGAATTGGTATCGTTTTTAAACAAGCTGGAGACGTCATCCAATACCATGGCAGACGCGCGCCCTTCTACATTACCCAAGATATGCTCTCATCTAATCTTAAGCCGGAGATCATGGGGCTTTATTCGCTTATCAATAACCAACTTGCAACTCAGCTACCCTTTCGTAACGGTGTTGATGCTGACCTGGCAATTTAACCTGGGCCAATCTCTAGAAGTTCAATATTGCGTAGCTTTCTGTTCAGATGTTTATTCAGAATCGGCAAAGCCAGACCCACCTACTACTACGGTCAATCCCTTCTCTTCATAAAACGACCTATACTTTTCCAACTCAGCAGGCTCGATTGACTCACTATCCGGATAGTTCCAGTTTTTATCAAGCCAATCATATTTTGGCTGACACCAGTTATGATAGGGAATCAGATCAACTCGGCGAATCTTACCCGGAAGGTCTGCCAGAAAATCGGCTGCTTGAGATTGATATTCAACCGAATCTGTAATATCAGGAATTACCGGTATACGCACCCATATTTCAACCCCAGTTTGTGAAAGCATCTTAAGATTTTTCAGGACTTTCTCATTACCAACACCGGTTATCTCTTTGTGTAATTCATTGTCAAGATGTTTAATATCATACAAGACCACATCAGCCAAACTGGCAAACTCCTCCATAATTGGCCAGTCACAGTGTCCATTAGTGTCTATGGCAATGTGTAAATATCTTTTTTTTGCACCCTGCAAAAGGGCTAGAGCAAACTCCCGATGGGAGGTTAATTCGCCTCCGCTCAGCGTCAAACCTCCACCAGAATTTTCGTAAAATGGTTGATCCTGTTCAACCACATCGAGTATATCTTCAACCGACATATCTTTACCGGAGACTTCAAATGCATCCTGTGGACAGGCCGACACACATTTCATGCAAAGTGTACAGCGATCCCTAATGATTTTTTGATAGCTCGAACCTTCCTCCTGAGATTCCTCCGGAGGAATGGGCAGATTAATCGCATTTTCCGGGCACACCTCATAACAGACGCCCGGCTGCGTACAGAGGCGACGATTCCAAAAAATCTGTTTTTCAAATGAGATTGTTTCAGGATTATGGCACCAGGGGCACCGCATATTGCACCCTTTAAGAAACACAGCGGTTCGAATACCAGGGCCATCATTTACAGAATATTTTTGTATATCACTGACAAGAGACTTCACAACAACACCCCTACTACCTAGATTTTAGCGCCCACCACAAGCAAGGCAACCTGTTAACTCTGCGATAGGAGCACCCCAAAAAACTATTCAAGACAGCTCATAGCACCGAGGTTTGCAATATCGACCTCACACGGCACAACCCATCCGGCAGGCGTTTAATCTTTAAAATATTTCTTATACTGACTACCGGGAGATGCCGCGAGCTCTACCATCCATTTGTTCAGTTTATCCACATCGTCAATATCTAAAACTCCCGCTGCCTGTTTAAGCTTCAGCAGATCCAGCACATAGTCGTAACGCGAATTAGCATAATTTCGGATAGAACTGTACAGAGTACGTTGCGCTTGCAGAACGTCTACAATATTGCGGGTTTCAGCCTGGTAGCCAGCCTGAGTTGCATCAAGTGCACTGCTGGAAGAGACAATTGCCTGGGCTCGTGCCTTTACCCGCTGAACATCGGTCACCACAGCGATATGCAGTGCACGGGCGCTCTGCACTACGGTACGCCGGGTATCGATCTGCCGTTGTAGAGCAGCATTGTACTGCTTGTAGGCCTGGCGACGCTCAGAGCTGATGCGCCCACCACTGTATAAGGGAATATCGAGCTTTACACCCCAGACCGATCCATCACTTTCCAGGTCGAAGGGTTTATTGAGTGCGGCAAGATGACTGGTAGAATCGCCCTCTTCATCAGAGTCGTTATAGCTATAGAATCCAGTAATTTTAGGGGCATGCCGCATCTTTTTTGCCTTGGCGTTATAGCGTGCAGCAACCATTCTGTAATCGGCAGCTTTTAAGACAAAACTTGTTTTCAGTGCAAGGTCTACCCAGTCGTTACGCTCAGCGGGGGCTGGGTCCGTTACCGGGAAATCAATGTGCAGCTGCGAGAGGTTAACGTGCGATTGGCCGGTCAGAACTGTCAAAGCCTCGTAAGAGGTTTCAACATCACCCTCATCGGTTAACCGGGAAACCACAGTAAGATCGTAGGCAGCACGGGCCTCAAGAACATCGGTAATCGCAATAACACCCGCGTCAAAGCGTTGATTGGCATGCTCTAAACGACGTTTAGAAGCACGCTCTTCAGCCTTGGATACCTCTAGATTATCCTGGGTACGCAGCACTTCAAAATAAGCATTGGCTACACGTATGATCAGGTCTTGCTGATCAACAACAAACTGGGCATGGGCCAGTCGGCTCACCTCTTTGCCACTTTTGTAGCCAAACCACGCGGGTAGATCAAGGATCGGCTGATTAAGGGTCAGGCCGTAAGTGGTTGTGTCCGAGTCAACCTCATCATCAGTCACACTGTTGAAGGAGGCTCCCCCGAACTCAAATACCTGGTTAGCGGAAACATCCATGTTTTTTTCACTGTAACCGCCATTGGCTCTAATCTGAGGCAAAATGGCAGACAACGCCTGCTTTTCAACCTCCAGGTTAGCCCCATAGGTCGCCTCGGAGGCTTTATATCTGGCATCGTTATCCAGCGCCAGCTTATAGATATCCGATAGCGTATCTGCGGTAGTAAACGATGCCACCACCCACAATCCAGCGCCAACTACATATTGGCAGATGCTTGATCTCATTCCCCAGTGCCTCCCTAAAATAGAGGTGTTTATGAAAAACACCTCAACTCAAATTGTCATCTTATTCAAAATAGCAGCCTGTTCATTCATGTGTCAATCAATATTATGACAGGCCGTGCTAGCAAATCCGCTTTTATAGCTTTTTATAGCTTTTTATAGCTTTTTAAGTGCTTTTTAAGTGCTTTTTAAGTGCTTTTTAAGTGCTTTTTAAGTGCTTTTTAAGTGCTTCTTAAGTGCTTCTTAAGTGCTTCTTAAGTGCTCTTCTATCTTTAAATTATTTTTTTATTTATCTATTGTTGGCTTTTATATAATTATTCGAGGCTCTTCCAAACCACCCCCCAACATAAAAGATCCCGGTTGCTGCTCTTTTATTTACAGAAACTACAATGCGGCCCAACTTGCAGGAAGGTATCTCCCATAACATAAAGGGGATACCTTCCTGGTTTAAAATTTCCAGGTTAGAAGTAACAACCTGCTGATATCAGAAATTTTGTTCCTCAACAAACTGCTTCATATTCTCAATTTTGTCAAGTGACACAATCTCCCGATGCAAACCTTCGGTGCGGTCCTGACCAAAAATAGGCACACAAATACCAAATAACTTACTGGTTAATTTCTCCGCTTTTTGCTCCAACGAAGGTATCTGCTTCATGATGTCATAGCATTGTTCCTGTGTACGCCCATCCTTTGTTTTAATTTTTGTAATGGACTCAACCATATCCATATTCTCATCATGCAACAGAGTGATCTTATCCATTAAGGCCCTAATCTCGGGCGCATTTACTTTTTCATCAGTAAATGCACTCTGATCAGTGATACCCCGAATCAATGCATTAGCCACGCAATAGCTGATGCTGAACTTGCCTTCAAGCGCAGTAGTAGGATTCTCAATCGCTGCGACATCCAGTGCCAGATCAGAGACCCCAAGAGTAATTGTTTCTATATCATTCAGATCAATCTTCTCATCTTGAACCAGCTTCAGTGATGCCTCGATGGGGGAGTGGGTTGCGTGGCATGAGGCATGATATTTTTGTGCCAGATTGACCACATCCCACTCTGTACCCAGGGCCGCCACTTTCTCCTCATTAACTTCCCCACCACTTAAGCAGTGCAGAAACCCCTGCCTTCCCTCAATAATATCTGAAGCGCTGTCAAAGCCATCTTTAGCCAGCAAAGTAGCCACAAGACCCGCTTCTGATGCCAGGCCAGCATGGTAGGGTTTACACATGGTACCAAATACCTGCTTAAGCCCAGCCGCGCGGGTGCCGGCAATACCAAGCGCATTAGTTGTCTGTTCAAAATCCAGCCCAAGGAGTTTTGAACAGGCTGCAGCTGAAGCGAAATGACCAATGGTAGAGGTGGCATGCAACCCCTTCATGTAGTGGTCATAACCGGCACAGGTTCCAACCACAGCGCCCACTTGAAGCCCTACCAGATAGGCGGTCAGGAATTCTGAACCACTTTTATCCTGCCATTCCGATAATGCCATTAGGCTGGGGAAAATTGTTACCGAAGGGTGGCCAAAAAAGCTCATTAATGTGTCGTCATAGTCAAGGGCATGTGCCGCTGCGCCGTTGATAAGCGCCGCTTGACTCACGCTTTTTTTACTACATTGACTGCCCAGTATTGTAGCCTGTTCGGCACCCCCCATGGTTTCAGCAAATGTTATAAGCTTTTTCGCCAGGGGCTCTTCGGCTCCCTCTAAAATAACCGTCAGATAATCCATAAATGCGTATTTCGCATGTTCAAACATCTCATCCGGTATTGTTGAACCATCAGTTTCGACTATAAACCTTGCCAGTCGCTTGGTTATTCCTTCCATAATATCAACCCTTATTTAATATCTATGTCTATGAGGCATTTGTACGCGATGTGCTGCCTTGCCTAAAAGTAGGATCAACCTCCGCGCAAAGGACTCACTATGAATAATATTCTTTTGCACACTCTTTCGATATTGCGTTTTCAACGCCTGGTAGCAGTGTGTCTACGACTGAATAGAGGTTACTATTTCGTGACAGAATGTCTTGAACGGCTCGCTCCAATACCCCGCTATTACCAAATACTTCTGTAACGTGTCGAGATATCTCCCGCTCTATAAACAGTAAAAGCTCATCTTTTACTCGTAACTCATCCCGCTGCCTGTCCTGGTGCTGATCATCCAGAAGCTGTGTCATCAGTTCAACAAGGTCATTAATACCCTCATTTTCAAGTGCAGTTGTTTTAATCACTGAAGGCGTGGGGCCAGACCTTTCACAGGTCATATTCAACATGCCTTCAATATCTGCGACAACTACATCAGCGTCCTCTCGATCGGCCTTGTTAACCACAAATATATCAGCGATCTCCATGATGCCGGCTTTGATGGCTTGCACACCATCACCCTGACCCGGCACGCTAACTACCGCTACCAGGTCTGCAGCCTTCACCACTTCAATTTCATCCTGGCCCACACCAACAGTTTCAATAATAATAATATCCTTACCAAAGGCATCCATGATGCGAGCAACATCTCTTGCTGCCTGACAAAGCCCTCCCAGCGCACCCCGCGTAGCCATAGAGCGGATATAGATATTGGAGTCAGAGAAAGCCTCACTCATCCGAAGACGATCTCCCAAAAGAGCGCCTCCTGAAAAGGGACTTGATGGATCAATAGCAATAATTCCGACCTGCAGCCCCTTTGCAGAAAAACAGCTGGCAATCTTTCCTGTAAGAGTGCTCTTGCCTGCACCGGGTGGGCCGGTAATACCGATCACCCGAGGCGTTCCCGCTTCAGCACAGATCGCCTTCATTGCATCCTTCCAGCCGGGCTCACGGTTCTCTACCCGGGTGATGCATTTCGCCAAAGAGATTATACGGCCCTCTTTAACTCCATCGACTAACTTCTGCCACGATTCCAACATATACCACTCCTGCCTGGTCTAGACTCTAAATGGTTCTGCTACGCCGAATTCATCTCTGAAAACATCGCATATTTCCTGCAGAGTAGCGTAGGCTTTAACACATGCGATGACATCAGGCATCACATTAACGCTCTCATCTTTGGCACTCACTCGTAGGGCAGCCAGCGCTGAGGTAACCGCATTACTATCACGCCTTGCCTTAACCTTAGCCAGATTTACCTTCTGACGCTCCTCGGCTGTTTTCATCAGTTCTGGATCATAAGGGGGCTTAACCGTTGAACTAACACCCACCTCTATCTCATTATCCCCGGTAAAACAGTTTACGCCCACGATGAACTCCTCTTGAGTTTCAATCTTTTTCTGTTTTTCGTAGGCATTTTTTGCAATGGCTCTGGACATGTAGCCGCTCTCAATAGCAGCCAGGGTACCACCCAGTTTTTCAATTTTATCCAATTCAGCCTGGGCTTCCGCTTCGATCTCATCGGTCAGCGCTTCCATAAAATAGGAACCTGCCCAAGGATCGGAGACTTCACCCAGTTTTACCTCATGGAGCAGGATACGCGTTGCATCTATCTGCATCTGCATCCCCTCATTGCTGTGGCCCAACCCAAGCGGCTCATCATAGGGAGGAAATACATTGGGCATACCGCCACACATGCCACCAGCGATCCCACCCACCACCGCACGGGTGTGGTTATTAATAGGCCGCTGTAAGGTCGTGCTGGAGCAGCCAATATGGGCGGCAAGAGATTGACGAATCAACATGCTCTTCTTGAGTTTGGCGCCAAACTCCTCTTTCAACATACGCGCCCACATTCTTCGAGCAGCCCGCTGGAAAGCTACCTCCTGGTAAAGCTCCATGCTGCCACCAAAGCCATTGAAGGTGATCATCGGGGCAAACTGATCCACATGTAACCCTGCATCAACACCTGCCTGAATATAGCAGTGACCGTTGGCCAGGCTAAACGCCAGATCCTGAGCTCTGGAAGCACCGGCTTCACGCATATGATAACCACCAATACTGGTGATATTCATCTTGGGCATATGCTCGGTAGAAAAGGTCAGTATATCCCTGAATAGTCTGATCGATGGCTTGGGTGGAAAGATATAGGTTCCGCGCCCCACAAACTCTTTCAATATATCGTTTTGCGGTGTGCCTCTGAGCTTTTCCAGGGGTACGCCACGCTTTTCAGCCAGGGCAACATACATGGCAATAACAACCACTGCAGGTGCGTTAATGGTATAGGCAGATGGTGTCCTGTCAATATTCAGATCGCCGTCAAAAGCCTCATAAAGGATCTCGAAATCCTCCAGAGTATCAAGCGCCATACCAACCCGACCCACTTCACCCTCGGCAAAGTCGCTATCAGAATCATAACCACACTGGGTCGCCAAATCAAAAGCGACATTCGGGCCACCCATTTGCCCCTCTTTCTGGCAATTAAAGTGATAGTCCCGAGTATCTCCCGGGGTACCAAAACCACTATATTTTCCCACACTACCGACGGGAGAAGCCCCTGAGGTACGGTATCCGCTCAAAGCAGCCTTTCTGGCATTTAACTGAAAAAAAGCAAAGGGTTCATTGCCTGCGGTAAAGGGGAATTCCCCTGGAAAACCAACTTTGGTCAAAAAATCAAAATTCTTTCGGTCTGCTGGCGTATAGAAACGCGTTGGGCTCTCTTCAAGCTTATATTTTTTAACCCGAGGAGCTACCAGTGTCTCTTCCCACGCAACCTTTGCTTTCCTAACTTCATCATTTGTTGACATAACTTTAGACTCCACTGGCCGAAATGTTTTGCTCAATGTGCTCAACGATATTCGATATAGGTGTTCCCGCAGTAAACACCCCACTGACGCCCATCTCCTTCAGCTCTGCTCTATCAGAGTCAGGAATGACGCCACCCAGAACCACAAGAATATCCTCTGCACCCAGCTCGTTAAGCTTGGCGATAACCCGACGGGTCAAAGAAAGGTGCGCGCCTGACAAAACAGAAAGGCCTACCACATCAACATCTTCATGAACCGCAGTAGTGGCAATGTCATCTGGCTTCTGCCTCAAGCCGGTATAGATAACCTCAAAACCCGCATCACGAAGCCCATAGGCTACAACTTTAGCGCCCCGTTCATGGCCATCAAGGCCAGGTTTCGCAATCAACGCTCTAATTGTTTTCTCAGTACTCATATTTATTAATCCCTAAGTTTTTAATTAAATCATTTAAAAAAATGGTTGCTTAAGATATGAAATAGGTGAAGATAGTTTTGGGGGCACGAAGTTTTACCCGATAAATTCACACTATCCATCCAGCATAAGTGTTATGGAGAGATCGCTCACCTTCAACTCAACAACAAACGCCTCTAAACCCTATGGATTAGAGGCGCAGCAGGAGCTTGCACTGTATTTAGAAAGCCTCCCGCTGAACAGCTACAGGTTTGCTGCAATACATTATTTAAGAGGGGCCAGCGTTGAGATGATGATCATTTGCACCAGAGGTATTGGGGAAGTGGACGAATCGCTCTGCAATAAACTCAATAAAATATTCCACTTTTGCAGGAAGATTACGCTTTTGCAAATAGATCAATTGAATATCTTTTGGCTGTTGAGTCCAGTCGTCTAATACTGTGTGCAACGTACCCTTGGCTATATCATCAACGAGACAATAACTAGGAACAAAGGTCAAACCTGCGCTATGGCGTGCTGCCGTTACTAACGCTTCACCGCTATTACTGTACCATTTTGGGGTAAGTCTCACATTGATGGTTTGATCGCCATTTTTAAAAATCCAGGGTCGAACCTGCCCATTCCGTGAAAAAAGCAACACCTTATGGTCTTTAAGTTCATCTGGGGTTTTTGGCTCACCATACTCATCAAAATAGTCTGGACTACCACAGACGTGAAAACGAGTGGTGGCCAAGGTTTGTGAAACGTGGCTTGTTTCCAGTTTTGCACCGATCTCAATAGCAATATCATACCCACGACCAGCAAGGTCTGCTCTTCCGCTATGGAAGTTCAGTTCAACATCAAGATTTGGGTATTGCCGTAGAAAATCCGCCAATGCGGGGATAACATAACGCTCCCCCAGCAGATGGGGAACGCCTATTCTCAAAACTCCAGACGGATTCCTGGTAGTAAACCAACGGCGATTAACCGCTTCGGCCTCAATATCCTCGATCTCTTCCAGTACTCCGGAACACCTGCGGACAAATCGTTTGCCCATCTCGGTTAACTTCACCTCGGCGGATGAGGATGGATTTAGTATTTTAGTGCATAAGCTTTCTTCTAACGACTTGATCTTCTCGCGAAATTTGGCCTCGTCCATACCCATAGAGCTCGCCGCTTCAGAGATGTCTCCATATCTAACGGCCTGCATGAGTTCTGTCAATCCCACCCAGTGACGCCTGCTCTCCCCTGCTTCACGAAATTTTGCCCGCAACAACTCATCAAGCATCGCTTTAACCCCCTACTTTCAATCTAGCGATTTAATGCAAAAATTAGTGTGATCACGATGCCACAAGCTTATAAAACTTGCAACCGTGTATTGCGAAAGGCAATAATCAGATATCAGTGGGTGGTATTCCACAAGCCCATAGGGAAGGAGCTGCCCCTATCAGCTGGACTGTTCGGGCCTGAGCCTACTATTTATTTGGCTGCAGAGCCGCATTCAGATCACAGAGTGTATTTGAGTCCAGTTTGTCCTACTGTGTAATGATAAGAAAAAAACGGATACAATTAAATTCCAGTGCGCTGTATAAAAAATGGCTACCAGTAAAACTGGGCAAATCATAAAATAACAACTGAAGTACAGGATGGTTTTAGAATGAGAATCGATACGTTAACGAAGAAATTCACTGCCAAGTTACTTGAAGCGTGGGAAGATGCCCGATCGAATGCCTCAGCGAGGGAGCATAACCAAATAGAAGCTACTGATATTATGCTGGCCCTACTAGACCAGACAGGCGGAAAGGTCCGCCCACTGCTGATTCGTGCAGGAGTTAATGTAGAGACTCTCAGAAAAGAGGTTAAAAGAGCGATCGACGGACTCCCACCTGTTGCGCGTATAGAGGGGGGGGAGGTAGAAGTATCCATGGAGCTCATGCGGTTATTAAAAACCGCACACAATCTTTCACTGCAAAATGAAGAGCAGTTCATCTCATCAAATTATATTGTATTGTCAGCGACAATAAATGTGGGTGAGTTGGGTGAGGTTTTTGGCCAGGCCGGTATCAGCCGACAAAAAATAACCGAAACCATCGACAAATTACGTCCTGGTCAACAGGGCGATGAGGCGCAAACAGATGATGATCTGGATGTACTGCAACTCTACACCACCGATCTTACAGCCCTCGCCGAACAGGGGAAATTGGACCCGGTGGTCGGCAGAGACGATGAAATTCGTCGAGCCGTACGAATTCTGCAGCGCCGCTCAAAAAACAACCCTGTACTAATAGGTGAACCCGGCGTAGGCAAGACCGCCATTGTTGAGGGCCTGGCACAGCGCATCGTCAATGGAGAGGTAGCGGAAGGGCTTAAAAACAAACGATTATTATCGCTGGATATAGCCCTGTTGATTGCAGGCACCAAATACCGCGGTGAATTTGAAGAACGCTTAAAGGATCTATTAGATGTACTGATCAAGCACCAGGGTGAAATCATCCTGTTTATTGACGAGATCCATATGACAGTGGGTGCTGGTGGAACAGATGGCTCGATGGATGCCAGCAACATGGCCAAACCAGCCCTGGCCAGAGGCGAGCTGCACTGTATTGGCGCGACCACTCTGGATGAGTATCGCGAAAGCATAGAGAAAGATGCGGCACTGGAGCGGCGTTTTCAGACGGTGCTGGTGGGTGAGCCAAACGAGATCGACAGTATCGCCATACTGCGTGGCTTAAAGGAGCGGTATGAGGTACACCATGGTGTACACATAACTGATGCAGCCATTATCGAAGCGGTAAAGCTTTCTCAGCGCTACATTCCTGACCGACAACTGCCAGACAAAGCGATTGACCTGATTGATGAGGCCGCCAGTGGCATTCGACTTGAAATTGATTCTAAACCTGAAAAAATCGACCGTATTGAACGACGCATCATCCAGCTAAAAATAGAGGCCGAAGCACTGCTTAAAGAGACTGACTCGGCCTCCCAGGAACACCTGAATGAGATTAATCGACAAATCAGTAGAGCCGAAACTGAATTTGCTGGCCTGCAAAAAATTTGGGATGACGAAAAGGCCTTATTAAAATACACCACTCAGCTCAAAGCAGACCTTGAACAAGCACGCATCGACCTGGACGCTGCCCGTCGAACCAGTAGTGTAGGCCGCATGTCAGAGTTGCAGTACGAGGTTATTCCAAAACTGGAAGATGAACTCAACCAGGCATCAGATGGCGACAGTGAAAAGCAGAAATTGCAGAGAAACAAGGTAACCGAAGATGAAATAGCTGAGATAGTTGCGAATTGGACCGGCGTCCCTGTGACAAAAATGCATAAAAGCCAGCGTGAAATGCTACTCAAAATGGGAGAAAAACTGCAGCTGCGGGTAATTGGTCAGGATGAGCCAATCCATACGGTAGCAAGCGCAATAAGGCGCGCTCGTGCAGGCTTGTCTGATCCCAATCGCCCCAGCAGCTCATTCCTTTTCTTAGGGCCAACGGGTGTCGGAAAAACTGAACTGTGCAAAGCGCTAGCACATTTTCTATTTGATGACGATGATGCGATAGTGCGCATCGATATGTCTGAATTTATGGAGCATCACTCTGTAGCACGTTTCATCGGCGCGCCTCCGGGATATGTTGGCCACGAAGAGGGTGGATATCTGACGGAAGCCGTACGCCGCAGACCCTACTCTGTGTTACTGCTGGATGAGATAGAAAAAGCACATAAAGATGTGGTTAACATTCTGCTGCAGGTACTTGAAGAGGGTCGCCTAACAGATGGCCACGGTCGCACCATCAACTTTCGTAACACAGTGATCGTAATGACCTCCAATCTGGGTTCAGAATTTATTTTGGATAAAACAAATGAACCTCGCAGTGAGAAAGTTCATCAGGAGATCATGGAAGCTGTGGGCCAGAAATTTCGCCCCGAGTTTATCGGTCGAATTGATGAGATAGTGCTGTTCAATGCACTCAGCAAAGAGAACGCCGTCGATATCGTAAAGATTCAATTAACAGAGTTACAGCAGCGTTTAGACAAAAAAGATATCACCATTGAATTTAGCAGCGACACGCTACAACACCTGGTTGATGTGGGCTACGACTATATGTTTGGCGCGAGGCCCCTACGACGCGCACTACAACGCTGGGTCGAGAACCCTCTGGCAGACTTGATGCTTGCAAACGAGTTTGTTTCTGGCGACCACATAAAGGTAGAGGTAGTAGAGGGTCAGGTCACATTTGAGTAAAGCAAACTTGAGGCACATTGCATGCGACAAGCTGCCCTGCGGGAAACATAACCTGGGGTGGCTGGCAGGCGGATCAAAATACTGTGCACACACCTCCTGTGATTCAACTGGTTATTGAACGCTGGCGGCAATCATACGTCAGGCAACCCAGAGGTGATAATGAGTATTGATACCCTAATTGAAAGCATCGTTAGCAAAGAGCTGGCAATGTTTGTAGCTGTCGTGTCTGAACAGCCAGCACCTTGCCAGCAGGATCCTAAAGGGTTTGACGTGTTCCGCTCTGCTCAGTTTGCGGTCTGGTCTGAAGACACGCTGGCCAGCTACCTGGAAGATTTGGAACGCGCCGAATCAAAAGGCAACAACCTGATGACACTCAAATATGCCCACATGGACAATCTGATACCCGATCTTCACGAAGATCCTGATATTCATCAGTTAATAGATACCATTGTAGCCATTGAGACAGAATGGCAAAAACAGATGCTGTTAGAATATCCATCACTCATGAAAAAGGGGCGCATGATTGACGACCAACATCAGGATGACCGATTTACCTCCTTCCAAAAATACCTGAAAGCAGAGCTGGAAACATACTCCGATAAGACCCTGCATTATCTGCTTCGCGATGTCAGGGAGTATGACAATGCAAACAAAAATATGGCCGAAAGTATGTATGAACTGATGGTGACAAATCTGGGCTATAAAAATTTGGCCGAAGCAGAGGAGCAGTGTCGGCAGGAGGTGGCAACCTATGCCTGCCGGGGGTGTTAAAAAAGGTTGGCTCCTAACTCTTTAGGGTTACCTAAATATAAAGGGACAAATCGACAACTAAAAATAATATAGTCAAGTAATGCGGATAACATAAGTCTGCACAACCGTTAGCCATTTAATAAAAAAAACCTCAAAAATATAAAATCAACTGCAACGTAGGTTTTATGCAGCAACGCGTCTCAATTTCAGGATAAAACGAGCTGCAACCCTATAAAAACAATTAAACTGAAGGTGTTATGAAAAAAATTGAAGAAAAAAAAGAAAAATGGCAGACCGAAATTTATGATAAGAAACTGGCTAAACTGGGTTTAAAAAAGAGACCCACCAGATATTACACACCTGCCGACCTCCCCGATTTTGATTTCGAAAAAAAGGTGGGCTTTCCCGGCAGCTATCCTTTCACATCGGGTAACGATCCACTGCCGAAATGGCAAGCATTCTCAGAAAAGCTGGCCCGAGCTGAAAAACGTCATGAGTGGGGTGACAGTGGTGCTGGAAAATATGCTGGTTTTGGAACAGCCGCAGACTACCGTGATTATCTAATCCGCATGCATTCCTTGGGTCGCAAAGGAGCGCCTAATATTGCGATGGATCTCCCAACGCAATGCGGGTATGACTCTGATGATGAACGAGCTTCAGGAGAGGTTGGTCGTGTAGGCGTTGCTATTGACTCTCTCAGAGATTTTGAAATCATCTATGAGCCCTACACTGGAGAGCTAGAACTAGACAAAATCGCCTCTAATTTCACTATTAATGCCCCCGCCTGTGTCATTATCGCCATGTACGCTGTATTGGCGGAAAAACGTGGCGTTGCTATCAACAAACTTCGCGGAACACCGCAAAATGATATTTTAAAAGAGTATGTTGGGAGAGGAACACAAATATTCCCTCCAAGAGATGCCTTGCGTCTGTTCAGAGACTCGCTGGCTTTTTGTGATGAGAAAATGCCCAAATTCAATATTACCAGCATTGGCGGTTATCATATGCGTGAAGCGGGTGCCACCAGGGTTGAGGACTTGGCTTTCAGCATGGCCATTGGCTCAGCATACATACAAGCAGGCATCGATGCAGGCAGAGATATCAACTCCTTCGGCGAACGTTTCACCTTTAACGCCTTTGGTGGCAGCATGGAGATCTATAAAGAGATCGCATTTCAGCGTGCGGCCAGAAGGATGTGGGCGACTCTGCTGAAGGAGAAATTTGGCGCCACAAACCCACGTGCCATGACGATCCGACAGATATCTACCGCCCATATAGGGTGCATCAGCACGCAACTGCAAAGGCCACTAAATAATTTGATACGGGCAACTATTGGCGGAGTTGCCGCGGGAATGTCAGGCGGAATTCCCGGCACCTTCCCACCCTTTGATGAACCTTTGGGCTTAGGCCACAGCCTTGAGGCTCAACAACTCGCTCATGATGGAACACGCATCCTCATCTACGAAGCCAAAGTAGGGGAAGTACTTGACCCATGGGCTGGCTCCTATTTCATGGAATCCATGACTAACGAAATCGAAGATGCCGCCAAAGAGGAGTTAGACAAAATTGAAACAATGGGTGGTGCCGTTGCCGCTATTGAAAATGGTTATATGCAGAAAGCCGTTGGACATTCAGCTTATGATAAGCAGAAAAAAATTGAAAACAAAGAGGAGTTTATTGTAGGTGTTAACTGCTTTAGGGGCGATAACGAGCTTGATGTAAAAATTGACCGGAGTGTAGAGGACGTTTATGACAAACAATTAAGTGCTACCGCTGAACAGCGACAAATTGACAACCTAAAGGCACTTAAAAATGAGCGAGATAATGAAGCCGTTGCAAGCGGCTTAAACCGCTTAAGGGCAACCGCTGCTGATAACTCAAAAAATGTTATGCCTGATGTTATTGAATGTGTAAGAAATTACGCTACTTTGCAGGAAATTTGTGATGTTTTCAGGGATGTTTTTGGTGAATACAAGACTGAAACCATCTGATTTTGAAGTTCATATCTCATAGGAGCTAAACTGAGAATTTTAGATTCAAAGCTTATTAATGATTATGTCCCGGATAATTTATGAATTATCCGGGATAAAAACAGCAAACCAGGGAGGGCTGTATTTATCTATGTGTAGCAGCCGGCAGCACGCATCTGCTCATCAATGTATCTCATTAATAAAGCGTTATCTTCACCTGTTTTTTGTTTTTGATAATCACTGTTCAATGCGGCAGCACCAAGGTGTTTTTGCAAATTACGACAATCTTTTGATGCTGCCATTGTATCGATATTTTGCTTTACTTCAGGGTTGTAGTTGCCCCAATTCATCGGTGGTTCGCTACAGCCCACTAACAATAGGCCGATAGAGAAAACGGCAGGAGTGATTTTCAGGTTTAATATCATATTGCTGATTACCATCATATGGGCTGCGTAATCTTAGAATCCTCAGTTAGGCAGGCTACTAATTAGAATGGAGTGCTCAACTGAGGATTCTAAGATAATAGGGGACTCTCAGGCATAGCACTCGGCCTGCCCATCTCAACATACACAAATTATGCTGGGATGGGCAAGCCAGAGCACTAGATCTGCTTGACCGAAAATATAAATTGATCATCTTTCGCTTCGACACGAATAATATCTTCTGCGACAAAACGTCCAGCCAGAATACTCTGGGCCAAAGGGTTTTCCAGTTTCTGCTGAATTGCTCTTTTCAATGGCCGCGCCCCGAAAACCGGGTCAAACCCGGCATCAACAAGAAGAGAAAGAGCCTGGGCAGAAATTTCCAGTCCAAGCTCCCTTTCCTCCAGTCTGTTACGCAGATGTTGCAGCTGTATATTGGCAATGCCCTTGATATGTTCCTTGCCCAGCGGATGGAATACTACCATTTCATCCACCCGATTGATAAATTCGGGGCGAAAATGCTGCGCGACAATATCCATCACCGCACTGCGCATCTGATTATAGTTACTCTCTCCAGCCAGAGTTTGAATCATATCCGAGCCAAGATTTGAGGTCATAACCACCACCGTATTGCGAAAATCAACAGTACGTCCATGCCCATCAGTCAGGCGCCCATCCTCAAGCACCTGCAGGAGAATATTAAAGACATCCGGGTGTGCTTTTTCCACTTCATCCAGCAACAGCACCGAATAGGGTTTGCGCCGCACAGCCTCGGTCAAATAACCCCCCTCTTCGTAACCGACATAACCAGGAGGCGCACCAATTAACCGGGCAACAGAGTGTTTTTCCATAAATTCAGACATATCCACTCGCACCATAGCTTCATCGGTATCAAAGAGGAATTCGGCCAGGGCCTTACATAACTCGGTTTTACCAACGCCAGTCGGGCCTAGAAATAGAAATGATCCATTGGGTCTATTGGGGTCAGATAACCCCGCTCTGGAACGACGCACTGCATCGGAAACACTAACGACAGCTTCATCCTGGCCAATCACTCGGGCGTGCAGCTCATCCTCCATACGCAACAGCTTTTCACTTTCACCTTCCAGCATTTTGGAAACCGGGATACCTGTCCAGCGCGCCACTACCTCGGCAACCTCCTCTTCGGTCACCTTATTTCTCAGCAGTGTCATCTCGGTATTTTCATCCAGGGATGCCGCTGCCAATCTTTTTTCCAGGTCTGGAATCTGCCCATATTGAATTTCAGACATGCGTGCCAGATCACCGGCTCTGCGTGCAGCATCCAGCTCAATTCTGACGGTTTCCAGTTCACTTTTGACATGCTGAGCACCATGCAAGTAAGATTTTTCTGATTTTAATATTTCATCAAGATCAGAGTATTCACGTTCCAGTTCTGTTATCTGTTCATTAAGGATTCCCAGCCGCTTTTGTGCTGCAGGATCTTTTTCCTTTTTTAACGCCTCACGCTCTATCTTTAACTGGATCAAGCGTCGGTCCAGACGATCCATACTCTCAGGTTTGGAATCAATCTCCATACGAATGCGGCTACCGGCTTCATCGATCAAGTCAATCGCTTTGTCAGGCAGTTGTCGGTCACTGATATAGCGATGGGAAAGTTTTGCTGCGGCGATAATCGCTGAATCCGTTATGTCAACACCGTGATGTACTTCATAACGCTCCTTGAGACCTCGCAGTATAGCGATGGTGTCCTCTTCAGTTGGTTCATCAACAAGAACCTTTTGAAACCGTCTTTCCAGGGCTGCATCTTTTTCCACATATTGGCGGTATTCATCTAATGTTGTGGCACCTACGCAATGCAGCTCACCGCGCGCCAACGCAGGCTTAAGCATATTGCCTGCATCCATTGATCCTTCAGCCTTTCCGGCACCAACCATGGTGTGCAATTCATCGATAAACAGGATGACCCTTCCCTCCTGTTTATCCAGCTCATTCAGCAGTGCCTTGAGCCGTTCTTCAAATTCACCCCGGTATTTTGCCCCTGCAATCAACGCTCCCATATCCAGCGCCAACACTCTTTTGTCCTTGAGACCTTCGGGTACCTCTCCATTAACAATACGTTGAGCCAACCCCTCTACAATGGCGGTTTTACCAACCCCTGGCTCTCCAATCAATACCGGGTTATTTTTGGTCCTGCGTTGTAACACCTGAATGGTTCGACGAATCTCTTCATCCCGACCAATCACCGGGTCAAGCTTTCCGCTTTCGGCACGAGCATTTAGATCGATGGTATATTTCTCCAGTGCCTGCCGGTTCTCTTCTGCATTAGGGTCGTCCACCTGTTGTCCTCCACGAACGTTTTCAATAGCCTGCTCCAATCTGTTTCGATCCACCCCCGCCTGGGTAAGCAGTCGCCCGGCTTCGCCCTTCAATTCCAGCGCTGCCAGCAGCACAAGTTCACTGGAGATATAATGATCTTTCCCCTGCTGGGCAAGCTTATCAGCCACATTAAGCAGCCGTGCCAGCTCATTAGACATTGCCACATCACCCTGATGGTTCTGTATCTGGGCCATGCGATCCAGGGCCTCCAGCAGTTTTTGCCTGAGCTGCTCGATATTACAACCACTTTGGGTCAATAACGGAGAAACCGATCCATTTTGTTGATCCAGCATCGCCGCCAACAGGTGGGTCGGTTCAATAAAGTTATGATCCCGGCCCACTGCCAGCGACTGAGCGTCGGCAAGGGCTCCCTGTAATTGAGTCGTCAACTTATCGATTCGCACTTTCACACCTCCACAATTATTGCATCCGTTGCTGCCATTAATACTGATGAAGAACAACTTTTTAGCAGCACCCTTAACTAATCAATGAGGGCGAATTCCATGCTATTCAAGTCGTAATTGAATGAACTGAGGAAGCTCAGGGTATAAATTATTTTTTGATCCAGATAAGACTGGCCATTCTGCCGGTCAACCCATCCCTGCGATAGGAGTAAAAACGCTCCGTGTCAGCAAAGGTGCAGTGATCCCCACCATAAATAGCCTCAACTCCTCGCATATTAAGCCTAAGGGTGGCCAACCGATAGAGATCTGCAAGCCAATAACCTTTGCTCTGAGGTAAAAATGCTTCGGCAAAAGAGCCGGAGACAGAAAGATAGATATCTCTGACCTCATCACCCACCTTAAAGTGGCGCGGCCCAATAGCCGGACCCAGCCAAACCAGTAGATCTTGAGACGGAACCGTAAATGTATCCAGGGTCTGCTCTAGAATTCCCGCAGCCAACCCCCGCCAACCCGCGTGGGCCAAAGCTACCTGCTGCCCATCAGCGGTGCAAAAAAAGACCGGCAGGCAGTCGGCCGTCAATATTGCGCAAACTACATTCTGCTCACGACTATATAGCCCGTCAGCGGCTTGCTCGCCTCCACCCAGCAAGGCTTTGACCACTCGAGTACCATGGACCTGGTTCAGCCATTGAAAACGGGAACCTGTACCTAGCAGCCTTTGCAGTTGCCGCCTGTTTTCAAGCACCGATGCTGGTTGATCACCCACATGTAACGCGAGGTTGAATGCCTGATAGGGTGGACAGCTCACGCCCCCCATACGGGTGGTCACCAGCGCCCCTATATTGCTGGGCGCAGGCCAGTCAGGCAGCAGGTAACTCTCACTGGTTAAAATCATTAAAACAAAACAGCGCAGGCCGACATTATAACAATCCCCCCAGCAAGTGCTGATCCTTTTCAAGCAGGTTAATCAGCATCTGCATGTCTACGGGAATTTCAACCTCCCATTGTAACTGCTCACCCGATACCGGATGCTGCAACTGCAGGCGCCGTGCATGCAACGCCTGGCGCGGAAAAGTTCTTAGAAATTCAACCAGTTCGACATCCGCACCTCGGGGTAACTTAAGCCTGCCGCCATAGGTCTGGTCACCCACTATAGGGTAACGCAGATGCGCCATATGGACTCGAATCTGGTGGGTGCGCCCCGATTCAAGCCTCAGTTTCAAGTGGGTATGGGCCCGAAACCGCTTGATAATTCCGTAATGGGTAAGAGCATCCTTGCCTGACGAGGAAACCGCCATCTTTTTTCGCTGCCGGGGGTGACGGCCTATCGGTTCATCCACAGATCCGCCACCGGTCATGACCCCCATAACGACCGCCTCATACTCACGCCCCATCTGCCTGGCCTGCAACTGCTCGATCAGTCCTTTATGCGCTCTTATCGATTTAGCCACCACCAACAGGCCCGTTGTATCTTTGTCCAAACGATGCACAATGCCGGCCCTGGGCAAGGTAGCAAGATCTGGCGCATGGTAAAGCAGCGCATTGACCAAAGTTCCATCAGGGTGCCCAGCCGCCGGATGAACCACCAGGCCCGCAGGCTTGTTAAGCACCAACAAATCTTCATCTTCATAACGGATATCCAGGCCGATCTGTTGTGGTTGCCAATCCCCCTGCTCCTCAAGCATGGCATTGATCTCTATCAATTCACTCCCGGATAATTTATAGCGCGGTTTTTGTTGCACGCCATCAACCACAAGCGCCCCGGATCTGATCCACTCCTGAATCAGTGATCGTGAATAGTCCGGAAACATGCGTGCAGCCACCTGGTCGAGCCTACCACCAGCCAATTCCATCGGCACCTTGTCCCTGAGATGAATCTCTGTCATTTTCAAGCCTCAGCTTTGTTTAGTCATTAACCTGTGCTTTAATGGCCGCCCGGGTTGCGGCCCACAATAATGACATAAAATACTTTTTATTCGACTAACCGGTTTTAAGTTAGCATTATGGCAAGCATCAGAATCAAATACTGCCTTTCCTTGGCATTTGGCATTATTTTACTCAGCGGCTGCTCCACTAAAGAGATTTTGGAGCCCTTAGAGTCAACAGAGCAAGCCTATTACACGGGTGCAAAAAAAGCGCTTAAAAGTGGTAATTATATAAGCGCCGTGGAAAAGCTTGAAGAGCTTGAGTCGCGCTATCCTTTTGGCCATTATGCAGAACAAGCACAACTGGATCTGATTTACGCGCACTACAAATCTTTTGACCATGAAGCCGCGCGCGCTGCTGCAGACCGGTTTATCCGATTACATCCGCAACATGATGAACTTGATTACGCCTATTATATGCGCGGCCTGGCCTCGTTTGCTCAAGACCAGGGAATACTGGATCGTTTTCTGCCTACTGACCTGACCAAACGTGACCCCGGTGCCGCAAGAGAATCCATTGCTGATTTTGCGCTGCTGTTATCACGCTTTCCTGACAGCCAGTATGCCGATGACGCTCAGGCCCGTTTAATCTATTTGCGCAATCTTCTTGCGGCCTATGAGATCCATGTTGCTCGCTATTACATTAAAAGACAGGCATTTATCGCTGCCAGCAACAGGGGGCGTTATGTTATAGAACATTTTCAGCAGACCCCTGCTGTTCCCGATGGGTTGGCCGTCATGGTGGAGTCCTATCGACAACTCGGGCTTGATCAGTTAGCCGATCAGACACTTAGTATTTTATCTATGAATTACCCTGATTACCCGGCCCTTGGCAAGGACGGCAGTTTCGATATCGCCCGAAGCTCGGTGGGTACAAGGAGATCGTTGATAAATAGAGTAACCTTTGGTCTTTTCGGTAAGGCTGACACCAATTAAATTCGGAAGTGTGCTGGGGCTGGGTGATTGTAGCGAAGGAAAATCTGATAAAATTTGGCTTTTCCACAGTCGATTAACTCTACGTCCGACAACCTCCCTGATCAAAAGATGCCAAAAAATCCTAATCTCCCATCTTCCACCCTGATGTAATAGGGTAGCGACGATCACGCCCGAACCCTCGCTGGGTTGTACGCACACCCACCGGAGCCTGTCGGCGCTTATACTCGTTAAGGTCAATCAAATGCAGTATCCGCCGTACTATTTCAGCATCAAATCCACGCGCGATAATAGCATCACCACTCAAGTCCTGTTCAACATATAGCTCTAGAATCGGATCAAGCACCTCGTAGGGCGGCAGGTTATCTTCATCCTTCTGATCTGGAGCTAACTCGGCTGAGGGTGGCCGCTCAATGACTCGTTCTGGAATAACAGCTGAGAGCTGGTTTCGGTATCTGGCCAGCGCATAAACACGCATTTTGGTTACATCCTTGAGCACATCAAACCCCCCGGCCATATCTCCGTACAGTGTCGAGTAGCCGACCGCCATTTCACTTTTGTTCCCTGTTGTAAGTACCAGCAAACCCTTCTTGTTGGATATGGCCATCAACAGAACACCACGGCAACGCGCCTGCATATTCTGTTCTGTAACATCAGTTGCCAACCCCGAAAACTCGCCCTTCAAACCCGCCATAAAAGCCTCAAACATGGGCTCTATCGAGATAACCCGGTGCTCAACACCCAATACCGCAGCCTGATGTGCCGCATCCTCTATGCTCATCTGAGCGGTATAACGAAACGGCATCATAATAGCTTCAACCCTGTCTTTGCCCAGAGCATCAACAGCCACGGCCAAAGTAACCGCTGAGTCGATACCCCCGGACAAACCCAGTACCACACCCTTGAAACCATTCTTGTTAACGTAGTCACGCACCCCGGTGACCAGAGCCTGATACAGGCTGGCGTCACCGCTTAACTCTGGCGTAATGACCCCCTGCTGCACCTCGCATCGAGCAAGCTGTGGATCATATTCAATCTCAATACTGAACAGGCCTTGCGCGTAAGGCGGGGCCGCCATCTTTAGCTCCCCATGCCGATCGACAACCATCGAGGCACCATCAAATACCAGCTCATCCTGACCACCCACCATGTTAAGGTAGACAATGGGTAGGTTCGC
>Ga0190303_1000158_pt1 | contig 28391 bp, 22 predicted proteins | sample 48700701_MG_FD_161672 | JGI IMG/M metagenome (GOLD analysis project Ga0190303, IMG submission 161672) | Hydrothermal vent sediment bacterial communities from Southern Trench, Guaymas Basin, Mexico - 4870-07-0-1_MG | ecosystem: Environmental > Aquatic > Marine > Hydrothermal vents > Sediment ... | reverse complement strand
CTTGGCAGCAGTATCCAGTGTATGGTGCAGATCCTCTGAATTACAGTCCATATAGAGTAGTCCAGTGAGGATTCTACCCTTTTTCTTGTGCTGATGGAGAGCCTCCATTGCACAGTGTCGGCTTTGAATATCAAAATCAATCTCTGTTTTATGCAGACGGATAGTGGAGCCATCATGCATGCACACCTCCTGGGTCGTACCCTCCCTGTAACTGGTCAGAATCTCCTCTCTCATGGGAACAAAATCGATCGGAATACTGGCAACGTGCTGACGCACATAGGCAAAGCTCTTGGTCGACTCTTCATGATTATTGAAGGTAACGCAGGGCGAAATAATATCAAGGAAAGCCAGACCTCGGTGAGATATGGCAGCTTTCAGTAACGGAATCAATTGTTTTTTATCACCAGCAAAGGCACGCGCAACGAAAGTCGCGCCATTCTGCAGAGCCATGCTAACAAGATCGATGGGTTCAAAGGGGTTGATATCACCCAGTCTGTTAGATGATCCGGAATCTATCGTTGCAGAATCTTGCCCCTTTGTCAGGCCGTAACACCCGTTATCCTCAACAATATAGACCATATTCAGGTTGCGACGCACCAGATGAACAAACTGCCCTAGCCCGATGGATGCTGTGTCACCGTCACCTGAGACTCCCAGGTAGATGAGATCTCGATTGGCCAAATTGGCACCAGTGGCAACGGCGGGCATACGACCATGTACTGCATTAAAGCCATGCGATCTGCCCAGAAAATAGGCCGGAGTTTTGGATGAACAGCCGATGCCGGAAAGTTTAGCCAGCCTGTGTGGTTCAATTGACAACTCAAAGCAGGCCCTGACAATACAGTCACTTATAGAGTTATGTCCGCAGCCCTGGCAAAGAGTTGATACACCACCTTCATAATCACTTTTGGTATAACCGAGGCTATTCTTGGCGAGGCGGCGATTTCTGGCGTTTTTTCTTTCAGCGCTCATCTGCTAAATCCTCCCTAGTGTGCTGCTCTTATACTACAAGATGCCCAATGCCGACGGTATAATATTTACTGCTCTTTCCGCATTATTATCAGGGACGAGGAGGTCTCATAGCGATGATGGTATATCACACCATGGCGGTATGATCTGGATAATTCGATCTCTATAGATCAACAAAGTGCACTTTTTTACGCGTGATATTATTAAGATAGGCCGATGGTAGCATTGAGATTTGGGTTGTCAATTCCCAAGATTCAGCCCTGTCAGTTTAGATGCAGGGAGGGGGGGGGTTATCTTATAAGTTCTGAATGAACTGATCTGACAAGAGTTCTCAGGATAATAGATCGCCACACTGATTTGCGAGCAGTGTTTATTTTTATAAAATTCTGAGGCAGCATCTGATTTCGTTCAATACTGAGCGAACTGAAAACGGTTGGCTCCTCCTGTCTTTTTCACTTACAGTGGATCCAGGAATTTAACTTGGCTTTTTAGGACACCGCACCAGTATGAAGGGGGCACGCGGCCCCCTCCCTTCATCTGTGCTTTATTCGCTAGCCTTGAGGAGGCCGGCAGCGGTCCCTACATCTGTTGATCCACTCTGGAAATGATCTGATTTTGCAAGTCTTCCCCCATGTCAATAAAGTAGGCACTGAAGCCCGCCACCCTGACGGTCAAATTAGCATAATCAGCTGGGTTTTCCTGGGCATCGCGTAGCCTGGCCTCATCTACAGTATTGAATTGAATATGGTGAATGCCCAGGTCAACGAATCCTCTGAGATAGGCTATGAATGCGTCCTTGTAAGGCTCTTCCAGGTATTGCGATTGAATTTTCTGGTTGAGCAGATGATTGAAACTTTGTAGTGGGTCAACTTTAGAAACAGAGCGTAGCACGGCAAGAGGACCCTCCATATCGGTACCAATTGCAGGAGAGATCGTTCCGTCATTATACAGTCCGCGTGCCTTTCTGCCGTCAGGTGTTGGGCCTGTCAGGCCGCTATAAGCATAGTAGCTTGAACCACCGGAGCCGTCTACCTGATAATGCCCTCCATAGGTATTCTTGAAGCTCTCCATGACCTTGGTGGCTCTGGATATAACATCTTTGGCGAAAAGATCAACATAGTCATCGTCATTACCAAATTTCGGGGCGTTAATGAATTTCTGTTGCAGCTCTTCGTAACCCTCCCAGTCATTCTTCAGGGCTTCGTTAAGCTGCGCCAGTGTGACGGTTTTATCATCAAAAACCAGTTTTTTAACGGCAATAAGTCCATTAACTACGGTGACATGCCCAACAGCCTGAATAAGGGTGTGCGCGTGATATTTATAGGTTCTGCAATCTTCGGCATTTTCAATGCAACCGTCTAGCAGTGCAGAGTTAAAAGGTTGGGGGATGGTCTCCTCTTCGAGCTTATCAACAACGTTGTTGATCACAACCATCTTCTCGGTAAAAAACCTCACCTGCTCCAAAAAGGCATCCACCAACTCATCAATACTGGTAATTTCAAGGAGAGATTTTGTTGGGGAGCCATATTTTTTCCCGGTACAGCTGTCTACGCCCTGGTTTAGGGCATAGTCGAAGCACTTGGGGAGGGCCAGCATGCCGCCAACCGCTCTATGCGCCATGGGCTTGCCGGGTAGAGCCCATCTCATACAACCTTCGATTGAATAGTTTATGGCTTCAGCGGGATCTATGCCCTTGGACTCCAGGTATGGAATAGAGAATTCGTCATTGAAGAAGGAGAGTAGTCCTGCCTCCTTTTTTATTGCGTCTGTGATGGCATAGAGGAATTCGGTAGGTGTATTGCGGTGGAGCCTGACCGCGACAGCATATTGGGTCATACCAATTGCCTTGAGCGTATCAAGAACGATATAACTCATCTCATTTGTGGCATCTTTTCCATCGGGAGTCTGTCCGCCGATGGTTAATACACGAGCTGTCATATTGCCGCCAGCAATCATCGCGCCTGAAACCGGAGCGGTAAGATCCCCCAATTCGTTAAATTTAAGCCTTAGAAGCTCCATCAGCTCCTGTGCAGTATCTCTGGTTATTGTTCCCTCATCCTTGTCTTTTTTGTACAGTGGGAAGAGGATCTGATCTATTCTATCTCCTGCCCCGGTTGTCTGAACGTCGATCTGCCTTGTAATAAGGGTGATGAACCAGTAGCACTGCATCGCTTCACGCAGATTTCTTGGTGGGTTTTCAGGTACCCACTCGCAGGCCTGGGCAATATCGTTAAGCTCATTTTTTCTTTGTTCATTGGGTTCCTTGTCAGCTAGCTCCCTCGCCAGGGCTGCATACCTTTTGCCCCACCGACCCGCAGCCTCCATTGTAATAATCGTAGCTTCCAGGAAACGTTTCTTTTCTAAATATTTTGAGCCATTAAGATAGATCTCAGGATCTTTTGATATCTCCTCTAATTTATCCTTGGCTTCCTTAATCAGCCCAATTAAACCGACTTCAAACAGCTTGTTGTAATTAACGACCTGCCCTGCCCTGGCACCATGAAACCACATGAATGCACCATGGTTATTAAAGAAATAGTAGGGCTTGACATCTTCGGGAATCAGCTCACGCTCCGATCCTTGATAGGATACGTTTTCCCAATGTTTGTGAAGTTTGTGCAACTCCTCTTTTTCCTCGTCAGTGACCAGCATGGCATATGATTTGTCGACAGCTTTATCAAGCCAGCGGTAGAACTGCTCCGGGTAGGAGATCAGGGAATCAATATTTGGCGCATAGTTGCCGACGATCTTTTCATGATCATCAATATAGATAGTCATATTGTCTAGCAGTTTGGCCAGTGCCTTAGCTCTTTTCAGGACAATGGGGTCACCTGCCGCCTCCTGATAGGCCTCTGTTATTAGACGAATTCTTTCAAGGTCAAGCTTGACGCCCGGGCGATAAGGTACACCGGCCCCCACCCTGGCGATGTCATCAGCTCTTCCCAGACATCTCAGACCTTTAACCCGGCCGATCATCTCATCCCTTAATGCTTGGGTGGATTTTCTTTGAGTACTCTCAATATCACCTATTTTGTTTGCAATATTCATCTTTACCTGCCTTTAATAAGTTAAAAGGGGCGCCATGATTAACTCATAACGCGTTGCTTATTTCTTATATGCTCACAAAGGTTCTGCAACCTCCGATGCACCATCAAGATTGAGAAGGCACTCTTTAACGCGCTGGCCTGCTATTATTCGATGATTTTCTACCAATAATCTAACCCGGTCTGAATCCCCATCTTCAAATGCTTTTATGATCTGTCCATGTTCATCTATCCCATCATTTATCGCACCAGGGATCGTGGTGGCAATATACCAATAACGCCCAAGGGGGCCGATTTTATCGTGTATCAAATTAATTAAATTAGGTAATTTGCAGGGAGCGACAAAGGTACGATGAAATTCATTGTTTACCTTGAGCCAATGTTTGAGGTCTTTTTTTAACTCCTCATCTTGCATCTCCTGATGGAGTTTTTTCATTTTGTCGATATGTGTTGGTTCAAGCAGGGGGGTTGCTAATTTTGCAGCGTACCCCTCTAATACACCGACTATTGCGTAGGCGTCTTCAATATCTGAAGGAGATGCCTGTACAACACGAGCTCCTTTATAGGGAATGACCTCAACAAGCCCCTCCGCCTCCAGTTTTTTTATGGCCTCGCGCAAAGGGATAGAACTGACCCCAAACTGGGTGGCCAATGATGACTCAATAAGCCGGACCCCAGGCTTTAGCTGACCTGAAAAAATAGCTTTTTTTAGACTTTTGAATATAGTGGTAGCCAATGAACTTCGAGCTTTCGGAATAGCTTTAAACATTTAATAGATCTTCTCTTTTCTGGGTATATACATCCGAGGGGATGTGATAAGGGCTTTGCCTGAAAGTAAAATAGTCTCCCACACAAAACCTTTGCTATCTACGTTTGAGCAAACAGTTTTGACCCCTCTGGCTTGCTTATATATGATATATAATCCTCCTGACACGCAATCTATGCAACCCTTTCGGACAGTTTTCTTTCCTTTGGACCCGTTGCAACAACAAGAATAGATTAAAAACACAAGGGGATATCACATGGTCGTAGACGGATGAAACAGCATTCTGGCAGGCGTAACTGGTTTTATTGACGCGGGTGTTTATTGAACTTTATCTTATCGTGGGTCAAATCTGAATTTTCGTTGTGAAACCGCTCTTTATTGATTTTCCTGCTTAGACACGCTCCTGACAGCGGGGGCAAACATGCTTTTTCTGCAATATCTTCCAGCCCACTTTTTTCGCTTCATCAAAGGTACCTTCAAACCAGGCCCGGCCATCAGAAATTCGCCGCCCCTCACCAGATCGATCAAGACTGCGCCGCTCCTCAATCAATCGGACACCCCTCTGATTACAGATATCACAAAATAAAAACTTGCGTACTGCCATGGTAAACTTTCTCCCCAAATATCAAACTAGGTCTAATCACTGTTTTTGCTGTACCGCTGATGAGTGCTCGTCATCTTCACCCACCAAACAACTGCATGTGCAGCACATCGTGCTGAGTAGTGCGGTTCCAGTATAGTCATGGGCAGCCACATTTTCAATTTATCAAGATAACCCAGATCTCTATTCAAGTGGCGTAATAGAGTGCAATATGCCCTGTTCAACTGGGAATTTCAGGTTGAAGCATAGAGGTTCATAATGGCATTAAACAGATTAACCAGTTTAAGCTGGCCAACATGGTTCACTGGAGTATTTCCGATATTGGGGTTGCCAACAATAACAGCTAAAGTTTGAGCCCTGGATATCGCCACATTGATACGCTGCCTATCTAATAGAAAATCGAGCCCTCTTGGTGACTCGCTGGCATCACTGGCACACATACTTAAAAATACAATGGGTGCTTCCTGCCCCTGAAACTTATCGACACTACCAACTTTAGCTTGCTCCCCCAAGGCTATTTTAAGCCTGCTGACCTGATGGTTGTAGGGCGCGACAAACAGCATGTCATTCCAGCTAATTTTGCGTATCGGATTCTGCTTATCACCTGTCATAAAGTCTCGCTCCAGCAGAGCATGGGCTAGTTTGGCGATTTCAGCAACCTCCTCATCAGAGGCTTGAGTGCAGCCTTCATGTTCAACCGGAAGGAAACATATGCCCGCTTCTTTATTGAGAAGGCCACGATAGTTTTTCGGTACTCGAATCACCCGTTTATCGTTATCAGGGTGAGATTTCAGCTTGCCCTCATAAATTTGCTCACTGATAAAGCGGTTAACTTCAGAGTGCATGCGATAGGTAGTGTCGAGAAATATCCCCATCTCATCCGGGATGGTGGGGGTTGCATGAAGCAGATAATCCAGAACCGATAAACCACTTTCAGCCGGATGGGTGCCTTGAGAAGGCTGCCCTAACTGCATCTGATCTCCCATAAGAATCAAATTTCTGGCTGCCCGGCTCATGGCGACCAGATTAGCAACCGCAACCTGGCCCGCTTCATCCACAAACAGATAGTCGAGTTGCCCCGCCATATCCTCGCGAGCAAAACCCCAGGCCGTAGTTCCCAGCACGCAACCCGGCTGAACACGATTGGCCAGCTCACTATTTTTGAGGATGGACACTTCATATTCAGCCAGCTCAGCTTCAGTGTCCTTGGTGCAACAAAATGTGGCGACGATACCTCTCTCTTTGCAATATTTTGCGGTGCTGAGCAATAAATTGTTAATGGCTTTGTGGCTATTGCTGGCAATTCCGATGCGGGCACCGGACTGTAGCAGCTCTGCAATAATATGTTTTCCAGTGTACGATTTACCCGCACCGGGTGGGCCCTGAATGGTGATATAACTATTATCGAGGCGCGCAACTGCGCTAATAATCTGCTCCAGGCGCTTAACAGGGTCGTGACTGGGCGCAATGGGGCCACCATCGTGCCCCTTAATACAGGGTTTTGCACGCATCAAAAAATCGATAATGGCACTTCGCCTCGAAGAGACAGCGGGGGAGATTTGCCCCGACTCATACTCTCCAACAACTTGATCAACTGCTTGTGGGATGGGGGATGGGTTCACATACTCATCAGGCACCAGCGAAATAACAGCCGGTGGCTCCTCTTTCGACTGAACAACAATTAGGCCACGCTCCAGATCACTCTCACTGCTAACAAGACTGATTTTTGCTTGTTTGCCATTGTCTGTATCAATACCGAGCAGATAAAACTGTTTTTTTGCGCCCTTAAACTCTTGGGTAGGATCAAAGTGATACTCAAAGGCCAGGTTGCGTGCTCTTGGTGTGGGCTTAAAAGCGTCCCGCTCGGTTCGTTGACAGCAGGCCAGGCAGTCCAGATCATCCATTAACTCCAGATCGCTTAATCCTAGTCTGTCAAACAGGCGCCAGAAGACAGGTTTGGCTTCTCGACGATGAAATTCGAGCATCCAGGCGAGATTTTCCGTAAGCGCAGCTTGTACAGGATTCGATGACCGCTCACCCAGTGCCCTGTGCAGCAGCCTGTCGCGTTGTTGGGTGCGCTCGGTAATCTCCTCCTTTAGCGCCGGTTCAGTCAGATCAGTTTTTCCAAGGTATCGGATTTCATGACGGTGTTGCTGCACCCTTAACCAATCGACAAGCTCCTGTGTAGAGTCACAATCATCCCTATTGTAGTCACGAATGTTGTTAAGAATTTCGGATGTTTGCCAACTGTCACCCTGTTCACCGTGCTGGTATAGTTCTCGCCATTGTTCGTAGACGACAACCGAATCACCACCACTACTCACCTGGGTCTCTCGCTTTCCTCGATACAGATGCTCCACATTTTTGATGGAGTAACGCGGCTCGCCTAACAACAAGCCACCCTTAACAACCTTATACAGATCGACAAACACCTCGTTGCGAAGTAGCTGATCGACCTCATACTCACAGATACCATAACGCCCCATCAGTTTTCGACAGGCGGCAATTTCATAATTGGCATAGTGATAAATATGCATGTTCCGGTCATACTGCCAACGCCCATAAACCCACTGAATGAACTGCTCAAAAGCCCGTTTTTCCTGTTCACGATCATGTGCCCAAAAATCTTTAAAGACACGCGCGCCTTCATCACTGAAATAGCTACAACCCCAAAGATATTCCAGCCCCCCGTCATCCAGTGGATAGCCCTCAATATCGAAAAAAACATCTAAAGAAGAGTGGGGTGGCAACAGGGCTAACCCCGACTTTTCACCGGGTGTTGGTATCAATATTTGGAATCGAGGTTTTTCACAGCCCACACTTTGCTTTTGAATGGATGCCTGGGATTTTAGCCGAGCAAAAACTGCCGGGTTAATTCCGGCAACCTGCTCAAGGCTAGAGCCAGCCAAGGCCTGCATAGTATAAATATTAGCTTGATTTAACTTTTTGATTTGCCCTTTGGTTATGGTGGCAACCTGGACAAGATGATCTTTTTCTACAAATAACTTTTCAGCATAGCCAGACCAGTCGCCCCAACTTTTTGATTCAGCCGGGTCAGGCTGCCTTGTGGAACTGAACTGTTCCTGATCCCTTATGAAGGATGATTTAAGGGTCTGATAGTAGTGGAAGAAATCACGGGTTCTCAATTTTTGATTTTCACCGCTGCCCAGCGCAACAGTCATAAATTCTGGCTCAACCCCCTGTACGCTTTCAAGCATTTGAGCATAACAGCACAGCTGAATAACAAAGGCAGGCTTGACCTTTTTGGCGAGCTTGGCATCCCAAACCTCATAGTGGTAGTTTCCGAGATAACTTTTGCCAGGGGTTTTCACTAAAAAATCAGCAAACCCGGAAAAATTGCCTTGCTCCAATCGTGCCTGCACAATCAGATCGCTACCAGCATGCATCGCAGCAAGCGTCCTATCCAGTTTTTCTTCCTGTGTTGCCCCCTCAACTCTTACGACAGAGCACCCCTGGTCAATAAATGCTGCCTCAAGGGAGGCTTCGTGAACATAGCCCTTTTTCTGAAGCGTGGCCATTAGCGTATCGCGAGGATCTTTCTCCGGTACTTGATCCGGGCATTCGATGGCGAAACGATCCATCCATGATGCAAACGGACTTTCCATATATTGCGTTAAATCTGAAGGGGAGTAATGGCGCTGACCCTGTTTTTTATACATAGCAAAACCTTTGCATGACAAGCACCCGTCAGGGCCAAAATTTTCCCGGCTGATTGTTGAACCGATGCAGATTTAAAAATTAATTAGGGCTATTAGCCCAGGTTAAAGCTATCAAGAAATACTTCGCTCACCAAGAGCGGCTTGTTATCCAGATAAAACTTGGAGCGCCGCCCCCATAGTGAGTGCTCACTCATCATGTAGACTGGGATATAGCGATGTTTCTTGTTCACTCTGGCCACCTCTATCTCGCCACGGTGCATTGTTGAATCTTTGAACAACAGGCCACCCAAAGGGCGATTATCCAGGGTACGAAGCTTACGAAGACGCCCGGTCAGGGTACTCAGAGGCAGAATACTACGAGCAAAAACCCAGGGCTGACCTCTACCACTAAGAACAACCTCCCGAACCAGAGCCAACTTTTTCCGGGGGATCCCCAGCAAACGAGCCTCTGAGAGATGAGGGTAGAGCATCTGTTGTCGCAAAATAGTAACTGTAAGCTGCCCTTCACTTAGATCGATCAACCGGGTAGTCAGCGAGCCGCTATCGAGCAGCCAGTCTCTTTCAGTAGCTGACAGCTGCCAACGCAGCCATTTGGCCCGCTGCCAGCGAGGTTCATCTAAAAAACTGGAGGTAAAAGGGGTATTGGGCAAACTATATAAACCTGGAATGGGGACGAAAAAGGGTTGATTGAGTAATTTCAGCCGTTTCCTGCCACCAGCTAAACGGCAATTCAAGCAGTATACAGCGAAACCTCATGAAAGAAGACGCCGGGTTAATAATTTACGGGCCGTTCAGAGACCAGTTGTTTAATGCTTTTGTTGGCGATCGATTGCTCAATGCTGTGATCAATAGCCTGGAACACCTCATCAACAGCGGGATTACCCCGTATAAGAGCAGGGCAGAAATGCTCGTTTTCTCCGGCTCGCTGCACTACATCCAGCACCTGCTTGACTGACATATCTTCCAATGGCCGAGCAGGTAAAAAAACTGCAGTCTTGTCATTGGATTGTTTAATAAAAGATTGTGCCTCCAAAGCCTCCAACACTGTTCCCACCAAATCTGAGGGCATATTAACAAGCAAGGCCAGATCTTTAACGGTATGGGCAGGTCGCTGGTGATAAAATTGATCGGCAATATGGCAAATAAGCGAGACAGCCAGGCGGTCCTTCATCTTGCTGCTAAGCTGACGATCCTTAGTGGGCGAACGCAGGTAATCTGGATTCTGCACATAAAAAGCGATACTTGAGCCGATGAGCATAACCAGCCAACCAAGGTAAAGCCAGATCAAAAAAAACATCAGCGTTGCAAAAGCTGAATAGATAGCCGTATATTTGGCTGAAGAAATAATAAATGAAGCGAAACCCCAGCCAAGCGTTTCCCATAAAACACCAGCCACCAAGGCCCCGATAGAAGCAGCCTTTAAATTTACTTTGGTATTGGGGATAAAGATGTAGATAAAAGCAAAGGCGCCGATAATCAGAAAGTAGGGGATCAGACGAGTGGCTAGCTCGATCAGGGTGCCAAAGGGTTCAAATTCTGCCAACCACTGAACCGCTGAAGTATTGAGCATAGTACCTGTCATACCCAGGGCAGAAATAACCAGCACCGGCCCGATCATCAGCACTGACAGGTAATCACTAAAACGCTGGGAGAAGCTTCTTGCCTGTGATACATGCCAGATATGGTTAAATGCGGACTCAATTTTCTGCATCAGACCCACCACTGTGTAAAACAGCAACGCCATACCGAGGGTGCCAAGAATGCCCACCTTCATATTGCCCACAAAACCAATGATATTGGCTGTAATCTCTACTCCCTGCTGACCCAGTGGTGCCAACAGATTAAGCAGAAGGGGTTCTATCTGGTTATGTACACCAAAAGCTTTTAAGACTGAAAAACTGACAGCCAACAGTGGCACCAGAGAAAGCAGCGTCGTGTAAACGAGACTCATGGCGCGCAGCGTCAGCAACCCCTGCGCCAAATCACGCCCCACAGCGAAGAGGATCCTCACTGTATGTATGCCACTGGATTTCCAGAAGGGCATATTGCTTGATTCAGTGAGCCAGATTAATTGGCTCAGCTTTTCAAAAAGTAGCGTTGGTGACCTACTCATTGGCGGCCCTCACCATGGTTAAGGGATTTAGCTCAAACAGTAATGCTTTGTTTTGATAAAGGCAATGCCCATCAGGCAGTACCTTTAGGATCAAAAAAACGGAGTGACCCGCAGCGTTTCTATAAAGACCCAAGGTGTTTGCTAACAATCTGCACCAAAGGTTTGAATACTTTGGGGGTAGCGCAGACAATATGACCACTGCTGAGGTAGTTATTGTCACCTTTAAAATCACTAACCATCCCACCGGCCTCCCTGACCAGCAGGGAACCTGCCGCAATATCCCACTCCTGTAGATTCATCTCCCAGAAACCATCAAAACGGCCACAAGCCACATAGGCAAGATCCAGTGCGGCAGCTCCGGGACGGCGGATTCCGGCGGTTTGACCTGCAATCTCTTTCAGGCAGTCAAGATAGGGATCCATATTGTTAAGCGCAAAGCCACTGAAGGGGATCCCTGTTCCCATCAGAGCACCCTCCATGTTTTTACGGCCAGAAACGCGGATGCGTTTGCCGTTCAGTGCAGCACCGCCTCCGTGCGAGGCGGAAAACTCCTCCTGCTTGACTGGATCGTAAACAACAGCATGTTGTACGCGCCCACGGTATTTGCAGGCAATTGATATCGCAAAATGTGGAATGCCGTGCAGAAAGTTGGTGGTGCCATCTAACGGATCAATCACCCATTCATAGTCACTATCACTACCTTGATTGACTCCAGATTCCTCCCCGCGAATACTATGTTCAGGGTAGGCCTTGCGAAGATGGTAGATGATCTCCCGTTCCGATGCGCGATCAATCTCCGTCACGAAGTCATTGCGGCTCTTTTCCTCTATGTGTATCAGATCGATCCGATCCATTGATTGAACAATAAGTTCACCCGCCTTGCGGGCAGCGCGCAGAGCGATATTTAACATGGGTTGCATGACAAAAACCTGTTTATTAAGGAGCAATTAGGGCCGCTATTCTAGCAGGGAAAGGCTTGCTGAACTACAGGGTGATCTATTAAGAGCCTGGCGTTTTAATGCAAAACAGGCAAAGAGCCGAACACAGGGATGTGTGCCTACTATTATTTGACGTATTCTGAAGGACACAATAAATAACTGTTGCTACACTTACTTATAGTGAAACTAGCAAAAGTAATATTGCTGAACTGCAGGCTATGTTTATTTGGCAGTTCGCCCAAACAAGTATTCTAATTTAAGCTGGGGCATCATCGAACAAAGGGCAGGCGCGCCTAAGGCACCAATGCCAAACCATCACAGTAAAAAAGGGCGGGCCTCTTTTGAAAAGAGCTATATGTTAAAGGGTACAGGGGCGTCTACGTTTCAACGTCAGGCCAGTCTTATCGTATTGGGCAGCGGCTTAGTTATAGCCTTTGTTATCATTTTCGGCATGATGGCACTCTCACACCTCGCCTCTTTTGAAAAGGCCTGGGTCGATCATAGCAAGCGCGCTACTGCTATTGGACAAACCTTATCACGACTTGAACGTCATATTGGTTATGGTGGCTTTATTCACCATTTAAAAAATGCCGTACTGCGCCTCGACCTGGATAGGTATCAGGTCGCTCTTGAGAAGGATATAGCAGGTTTAACCGTTGATTTTGAGCTTATTTCCACCCTGTTAAAAGAACCAGAAGATCAGGAAGATCTGGCTTTGGTGCGTGCGACCTTTGATGAATACATTCGAAAATATCGGCAAATCGAGCAGTTAATCCCCCTCTATAAAGACCCTGTGCAAATCGACAATCTCATCAAGGTTTCCGACAAATCAGCGCTGGACGCTTTAACACGCCTTGCTAATCGGGCGGGGCAACGAACCCAAAATACAAAGCTTAAAGCTGATCAAGCCTATAGCGCTGCAGCACTCTCCCTTCGATCTACGGGGATTTTGCTCACCCTTGCTGTACTGGTTGGAATGCTGATCATGATCATCTTTTTACGCCGAATTATTTTAGCAAATGAGAGAATCTTTCAGGCACAAGAACGGCTTGACCTTCTTTTGGCGATGTCCCCTGACCCGATGCTAACCATATCGCCAGATGGGCGCATTATCCGAGCAAATGATATGGCTCAAAAATTTTTTGGCTACAGCACCGATGAGTTACAGAGCATGGCCATTGAGGCCTTGACTCCTCTACGTTGTAGTGCAGAGCATCTGATCCAGAAAGAGGGCTACTTTGGGATCCCCTCACACCTTCGCACAGGCGAACAGCACATCTTGCAGGTTTTGACAAAAGGTGGCTCAAAACCCGATGTAGAGGTCAGTTTTAGTCACAGTGGCGAGGGTGATGATCAGCTGGCCACCCTCTCTATCCGGGATGTGACTGAACGGGAACAAAATCGCTTGGCGCTGGATCTGGCCCGCAGCCATGCAGAAGACGCACTGATGCAGCAAAAGCAGCTTCAAGAGGGGTTGGTTGAAGCTGAAAAAATGGCGGCCCTGGGGGGATTGGTTGCAGGGATCGCCCACGAGATCAACACCCCCATAGGGGTGACTCTAACATCGGCAACACATCTGGAATCAGAAACAAAAAAAGCAGATGCTTTGTACAAAGCTGGCGAGATGACCGAAGAAGTTTTGTCCGATTATTTCGCAACCGCCAACCAGGTTGCCCATATGATGACCCTAAACACGCAGCGAGCATCAGCCCTTATTCACAGCTTCAAGCAGGTGGCAGTAGACCAAACCGCTGATGAGTGCCGCCTATTTAATTTGGCCGAATATATTGATGAGATTATTTTAAGTCTTCGGCCCCACCTTAAAAAGACGCCCATTAAGGTTCAAGTTGATTGTTTAGATAATCTCTCCGTCTATAGCAATCCGGGGGGTTTATCACAAATACTAACCAACCTCGTCACCAATTCACTGCGCTATGCTTTTGAAAAGGAACAGCCCGGGAATATTATGATCTCTGTGCAAGCAACAGACAGTGAGGTGACCCTCATTTATCAAGATGATGGCAAGGGCATAAGCCATGAATTGCAAAAGACAGTATTTGAACCCTTCATCACAACCGGGCGTAGCAGTGGCGGCAGCGGTCTGGGCTTATATATTGTGTATAATACAGCCACCCAGGTCTTAAGGGGCACAGTAGACCTTGTCAGTGCGCCGGGGGAAGGTGTCAGGTTTACGGTACGCTTCCCTAGAACCCTACCAGACACCCAGAGGAAAACCTCGTCATGACCGGTTCAAAAACCCCTCTTAACCTAAAACCGAGACCCGTAGCAACTCAAAAAACAGGCAGCAACCAAAATTGGCGGGTGCTGGTGGTCGATGATGAGGAGGCGGTACATGCTGTAACCAACATGGTTTTGAGCAAGATCAGATACAAAAACCGTGGTATTGAGATCATCTCTGCCTATTCAGGCACCGAAGCAGAAGAGATTCTGCTTCGTGAAAAAGATATCGCCATTATTCTTTTGGATGTAGTTATGGAGACCGATGATGCGGGCTTAAAGCTGGTACGCACCATTCGTGAAGATCTAAAAAATGATGCGGTACGTATTATTTTACGAACCGGCCAGCCTGGGCAAACGCCCGAAGAGCACATCATTATTAATTATGATATCAATGATTATAAGTCCAAAAATGAACTCACCGCGCAAAAACTGTTTACCACGATCATTGCCGGGCTGCGCTCTTACGCAACGATGATCTCTTTAGAAAAAAACCGCCGCGGGCTTGAAAAAATTCTCGACAGTTCCAGCTCTCTATTTCAGGGGCAATCTATCCGCAAGTTTGCGTCAGGTATTTTGATCCAACTTTCAACCTTTTTAGAGTGCCAGACCAGCGGCATCCTTTGTATCGAATATGATTCAGGGAGCAGCCCAGGTGGTCCCGCTTCTTACAACGATATGAGTGTGTTTGCCGCAACAGGAGAGTATAGCGACTGCGCAACATGCCGGATGGATGAAAGCTGTAAGCATCCTCAAATGATCGCTCTGGTCAAAAAAGCATTAGAGGAACAAAAACATCAGATTTCAGACGAGTATACTGTTTTATTTTTAGATGCCGGGGATGCAAAGGGCGCTGCGGCCCTACTGCATGGAGGGCTCAGTACGATCAGCGAAAGTGACCGGCAACTGCTGGAGGTGTTCACCTCTAAAATTTCGATCGCCCTGTCCAATGCATTTAACTATCAAAAACTGATCTCTGCCGAGGAAGCTGCAACCACTGATTTTCTAACCGGGCTTAACAACCGCCGCCAATTGATCCGCCTGAGTGTACCATTAGTGTCCGGGGCTTATCGATCTGGGACACCCCTTGCCGTGGCGATGATCGATATCGATCACTTCAAACGCATCAATGACACCTATGGCCATGATGCCGGGGATGAGGTATTAAAACGTATAGGGACACTGTTAAAAGAGCGTTTTCGCAGCAGCGATATTGTCTCCCGGTTTGGTGGCGAAGAGTTCTGTGTTATTGCGGTAAACCTGACCCCGAATGCAGCCTTTGAACTTTTTGATAATTTTCGGAAATCTTTGGAAACAGAGGTCTTTGATTTAGCTGGCGAAAAAGCCAAAATCACTACAAGCATTGGCGTCTGCACGGAGGTTTCCGACAGTGTGGATACGATGATAAAGACCGCCGACCAGTTGCTCTATCAAGCGAAAAAGGGTGGCCGAAACCGTGTGATGCTAAGCTAATTAGAGGTTTCTCAGTGTGCGCCATGCCCATCAGCTTTAGGGCGCTAGCCGATGAGCCGATCAAGCTTGCGATAACCAACTGCCTCCATCAAGTGCGCGGTTTGCAGCGAACTGCTACTATCCAGATCAGCAATGGTACGGGCGACTTTCAAAATACGGTGATAGGCGCGCGTCGAAAGCTGTAGTTTCTCGATGGCGTGCAGCAGCAAGTTGCGGTCATCCGGCTTCAACAGACAGTGACTCTCAAGCTCTCTGATATTAAGTACACAATTAAGTTTTTTTTGCCTTTTCTGCTGAAGGCTTTGTGCTGCGATAACCCGCTCACGGACAACTGCGCTGTTTTCTCCCGCCCTGGTTGCTATATCCAGCACCTCTCGGGTATTGGTCGCGACCTCAATATGAATGTCTATACGATCCAGCAGGGGGCCTGATATTCGTTGCCGGTAACGGCGAACTTGCTCGGGTGAACAGTGACATTTTCCACGCGGATCACCCAGATAACCACAGGGGCATGGGTTCATCGCTGCCAGAAGCTGAAATCTGGCAGGAAAAAGCATCTGCTGGCTGGCTCTGGAGATCATAATCTCTCCCGCCTCCAGAGGTTCACGCAGCACCTCAAGCACCTTGCGGTCAAACTCTGGCAGCTCATCCAGAAAAAGTACGCCCCGATGGGACAGTGATATCTCTCCAGGCCTGGGATGACTGCCTCCGCCCACCAGAGCAACAGAGGAAGCCGTGTGGTGGGGAGCACGAAAGGGTGGAATAAGCCAGGTGCTGGCATCGAATTGATGATTCACAATTGAGCGAATTGATGCCACCTCCAGCGCGTGTGCTTCAGTCAAAAGTGGCAGTATGCTCGGCATACGGCTGGCTAACATCGTCTTGCCGGTACCGGGTGGGCCCACCATCAGAAGGTTATGGCCTCCAGCGGCGGCTATTTCCAGAGCTCTTCGCGCCTGATGCTGGCCCTTAACTTCACTTAGGTCGGCAGTTGGCAGGCATGTTGAAGGCATTTCACGATATTGACAAGGCTCAATCTGGGTATTGTCACAAAGGTGCGAGCACAGCTCCAAAAGGTGACCTACAGCAATTACGCAGGTTTTTTTGGAAAGGGCTGCTTCCTGGGCGTTCTGTGTTGGCACCACCAAAGTACGCTGTTGATTGGCGCAACATAGGGCCGCAGGCAGCACACCCTGGACAGATCTAAGTTTTCCGGTCAGTGCCAGCTCACCGAGAAATTCATATCGCTCCAGCGGTTCCACCGGAATCTGTCTTGATGCGGCAAGAATGCTCAGGGCAATGGCCAGGTCAAAGCGACCGCCCTCTTTCGGCAGATCAGCCGGAGCCAGGTTGATAGTAATACGGCGTGCCGGAAACTCAAACTGTGAGTTTATAATGGCGCTACGCACCCTGTCCCGACTTTCCTTAACAGCAGTTTCTGGCAGGCCGACGATAGAGAGCGAAGGCAATCCGTTCGAGAGGTGCGTTTCAACCGTTACCAGCGGGGCTTCAATGCCAAGCTTGGCACGGGCATAAACAATAGCAATACTCATTTTCCGTCCCTGGAGAGTGATTGGTTACTTGAGGTGCATCTATTATACTTTGAAATATAACCTATTCAGCGATCTTTGCACGAAAGCAATTTAATCAACACTATTTTTGCTCTCCCGACTTTTTATCTATAGTGATCGTCTTCTGGCTTGTGTTGCTCTGGGTTACGACTGATTCGATTTTTCCAGCGCTTCAATCTGTTTTTCCATTTGATCCAGCTTTTCCCGAGTGCGTTTGAGAACGGCAGCTTGAATATCAAACTCCTCCCGGCTCACCAGATCCAGCCGAGAGACAGCCGACTGCAGGGCACACTGTATATTTTTTTCAATTTCCTGACGGGTTTCATTTGCCGAGTCTGGCATCAAATCGGCTATCTGTTTACCAATCCGAGTAACGGTATCTGTCCACATCTGCGTAATCCTCAATAATAGTTTGATGGCCAGCTATTATAAAGCTCACCCAGTCCGGTCGTCTCAAAAAAACAGGCATTCACATTGGCTCGCACCATTTTCGCGCATTGACGCAGCTCTTGCGTCAATATGGTGCACCCTGATTGCTGCATTTTGTAGCATAAACAGGTTAAACGTCACACCTCCAGTATATCAGACCGACATAGTGGGCTGCTGGCACAGTATATGCATAGCAGTATGGCAGGGTTCCGGTTTTTAACCCACCTTGCAACCGATTGCACAGCAATCTATTTCAACACTGAGGAGAAACTTTATGAAAATAATCGCAAAAACTATAGCCGCAGGACTTCTGGTCAGCACACCCCTTGCCTTCGCCCATGAAAGCCCCGAGATAGCCGGGTTCAGTATGTCAGCCAACGTCTCAATGGTAACGGACTACCTGTACCGAGGCTTGTCCCAAACCACAGGCGATGCGGCCATTCAGGGCGGATTTGATCTGGAGCACGAAAGCGGACTGTATCTTGGTGTCTGGGCCTCTAATGTTGATTTTGCCGATAGCCTGGAAGTAGATTATTACGGTGGTTTTGCGGGCTCTATCACTGAGGATGTTAGCTACGATGTCGGCGTTATTTATTACGACTACCCCTCTGATCCCTCTGATCCAGAAGGTGATTTTCTTGAGGTTTACGGCAGCGTTGGCTTTGCTGGCTTCACCGTTGGAGCCAATTATTCCGATGATTTTTTTGGAGAGACCGGCAGCGCACTCTATTACTACGGCAGTTATGACATGGAGCTGCCCTCTGACTTTTCATTAGGTCTTTTGGTTGCTCAACAGGATTTGAAAGATGACACCTATGGCGACGAGGACAGCTACATACACTACGGGGTCACCCTGGGCAAGGCTGCGCTTGGCTTTGACTTCGCCCTTACCTGGAGCGATACCGATATATCCAAGGATGAGTGTGCCGCTGGAGGATATGGAAACAATGACTGCGACTCCACAGTGGTCTTCTCAATTTCCAAAGCACTGTAATTGAAAGCGGACAAACCACAAAGTGATTAAAAGCGGTGCGTGAGATAAAACTTACGTACCGCGATGACACCGAGGCAAGCCCACAACAAACCCGGGATGTTTCAGCGCAAATCATAAAGACCAAACAGCAACTCAGTCTCCTCTTCGCGAGAGGGTGCTCGAAGTATTTGACTGAATTTGTTTTTATTGAGAGATATTAGCGAGAGGCGGATTATGAAATTAGTAACAGCGATCGTAAAACCCTTCAAACTCGATGACGTACGTGAAGCACTGTCCGAGCTGGGAGTAGCAGGGATCACTGCAACCGAGGTCAAAGGCTTTGGTCGACAAAAAGGGCATACTGAACTGTATCGTGGTGCAGAATATGTAGTGGACTTTCTACCCAAGGTGAAGCTGGAGATAGCGGTTTCGGATGAGATGGTGGATCAGGTGATGGAGTCCATAGCCAGCGCCGCCAATACCGGAAAAATAGGTGATGGCAAGATCTTTGTTTTGGACCTTGAGCAGACCGTTCGGATTCGAACCGGAGAAACCGGTGATGACGCTATCTAGCTGGCAACACCGTATCAATTAAAACCTGACCCCATGAAATATATTGTACCCGATTGCGGGTAAAAGCCCGGAAAGGAGGCTTAGAATGGAAGATATCATCCAGATCAAATATGCATTAGACACTTTTTACTTTTTAATATGCGGTGCACTGGTTATGTGGATGGCCGCAGGCTTTTCTATGCTTGAAGCCGGGCTGGTACGCTCTAAAAATACCACTGAGATTTTAACCAAAAACGTTGCCCTGTTCGCGATATCCTGCACCATGTATTTGGTTTGTGGTTATACCATTATGTACGGCGGTTCAGAAGGCGGCGTATTGCCCAATAGCTGGCTAGGCTTGCTGGGCGCCGATCATAGCGCTGCCGATGTACTGGCAGGAGCTGCCTCAAGCCCAGATGACTACTCCTACTATTCAGGGGCATCAGATTTCTTTTTCCAGGTGGTCTTTGTTGCCACCGCAATGTCCATCGTCTCAGGTGCTGTTGCTGAGCGCATGAAGCTATGGGCCTTTCTCGGATTTGCCGTAGTGATGACCGGCCTGATCTACCCCCTGCAGGGGATGTGGAAGTGGGGTGGTGGATTCCTGGACGCAGCAGGATTTCTTGATTTCGCCGGTTCCGGTGTAGTTCATATGACCGGTGCCACTGCCGCGCTGGCAGGCGTGCTGTTGTTAGGTGCCCGCAAAGGTAAATATGGTTCACGGGGCCAGGTCAACGCGATACCAGGTGCTAATCTGCCACTGGCAACACTGGGAACCTTCATCCTCTGGTTAGGCTGGTTTGGTTTCAACGGTGGCTCACAACTTATCGTATCCAATATTGATAACGCCAATGCGGTTGCACAGATATTTGTTAACACCAATGCTGGCGCTTCAGGTGGTTTGATCGCAGCACTGATTGTTGCGCGCCTATTATTCGGCAAAGCCGATCTGACCATGGCGTTAAATGGTGCCCTGGCAGGCTTGGTGGCTATCACTGCAGAACCTTTAACGCCCAGTGCAGGCGCGGCCACTCTGATCGGCGCTGCAGGTGGCGTACTGGTCGTATTCTCCATACTTGGTCTGGACAAGCTTAAAATCGACGATCCAGTGGGTGCCATCTCTGTACACGGAGTGGTCGGGATCTGGGGTCTGCTGGCTGTTTGCCTGACTAATCCCGATGCAAGCTTAACCGCTCAGTTAATGGGTATTGGCGTAATCTTTGCCTGGGTATTTGGTGCGAGCCTCATCACCTGGACGATTCTCAAGGCCGTCATGGGAATTCGGGTGAGCGAAGAGGAGGAGTATGAGGGTGTAGATATTTCCGAGTGTGGAATTGAAGCCTACCCGGAATTTACAAACAGTTAACAGGATCGATTGTAAAAGAAGGGCGCCCTGTGCGCCCTTCTTTTAGTTTAAGGTCTTTGCACAAGAGCCGTTTAACTCACTTTTTTAACAAACTTGGTTAGAATCACAATCTGCTGTCCATTGACGCGACCCTCGATCTGCTCAGAATTATCCGCCACCAACGAAATACCCCGCACTGCAGTACCGCGCTTGGCCGTAAAATTGGCTCCTTTTACATTAAGATCCTTGATAAGCGTTACCGTATCGCCTGCGGCGAGCAAAGCACCGTTGCTATCCCGATGGGCAACCCAGTCTTCACCCTCGGCCTCGTCACCGGTGACCTGTGCCCAGGCAAGGGTTTCCTGGTCCAGATAAAGCATATCAAGCAGCTCTTGCGGCCAACCTTCAGCGCTTAGGCGATTGAGCATACGCCATACCATTACCTGCACCGCGGGGACCTGGCTCCACATGCTATCGTTAAGACGCCGCCAGTGGTCCACATTAACTTTTTCCGGATTTTCAATCTGTTCGCTACAGGTTTCACAAATCAGCACAGCTCCATCCGCACCCTCCACTGAACCCGGCGGGACCTTATACACCATCAGCTGCTCTGCTGCGCCACACAGCTCACACTGGGAATTGCTTCGCGCCTGTAATGCTTTTTCTATACTCATTATCGATTAACTGCTCAAGGTTGAAAACAGCCATTATAGCTAAAAATCAGACGCCCTGTTGTGATTACAGTGGCGGAGCCACGACAGTTTACTATTTGTCAAAAACAGTAAAAAAACAGGGTTAAATTCGGTTTTTTTACTGTAGATCGATCCTAAGTCCGGCGGTCTCCTAGTAAACTACATCCATATCTATGGAGGAGCCCTACGAGAATGATCAACGCTTTAATTGATAAAGATGCGCTATCGGCAGTCAATGCCTTTGAATTACCTGAACAGTTAGGCTTTGGACGGGTTCCTGCCCCACTCATGTTTTTGGCAGAGTATATGGATGGTATCTGGGGACAGGGCAATCTGGAGCCTAATAGACCCATACAACTGGAACCAAGCGCTAAAGTGCTCCACTATGGACAGGAGATATTCGAAGGCATGAAGGCCTACCGGGTAGGCTGCAAGCACGCCTCTCTGTTTCGCCCCGAGCTTAACTGGATGCGATTTAATCAATCCGCTCAGCGAATGGCTATGCCGGAAACCCCCAGAGAACTATTTATGGAGGGCCTATACCTGATGACCGCCTGGTGTGAATCCATTATACCGGGCAGTAGCGGCCAATCTCTGTACCTGAGACCCTTTATGTTTGCTACGGAGCCAAGCCTGGATGTTTCAACCGCCAATCGCTTTCTCTTTATGGTTATAGGAAGCCCATCAGAAGCTCTCCATTCCGGTTCAGTGCGGGTCTTAATTGAGCGGCGCTGGATACGTGCCGCCGCCGGAGGCACGGGAACGGCTAAAACCGGGGGTAATTATGCGGGTAGTTTTGCTTCCAGGCAGCGAGCACAGCAACTGGGTTACGACCAAACTTTATGGCTTGATGCAAGCAACCAGGATAGCATTGAAGAGCTGTCAGTAATGAACTTCTTTGCCGTCATCAAGGGGGCGTTGCACACCCCTGTGCTAAGCGGCTCGCTGCTGGACGGGGTAACCAGAAACTCCATTATGAAACTGGCTGAATCGATGGGCATCAAAGTAATACAGCGGGTGATTAGAGCCAATGAGCTTATTCGACAGATCGAGTCAGGGGAGTGCAGCGAAGCGTTCTGTTGCGGCACAGCAGCTATAGTCAGCCCCATCAGTGAGCTGGGAGAGGAGGATGGAACGCGCTATCCACTTTCCCAGGCTGAAGGAGCACTGACACTCAAGTTAAAAGAAGCCCTGCTGGGCATACAGGAAAACAGACAGCCCGACCCCTTTAACTGGGTGGACAGGGTGCCATCACACTACTATCCGAGTGCTACGGAAGGATAAATCATCTCTCGTGCAAAGATCTCTTTGCACATTGATTATTTTAATTCGTGACTCAAACCGTTTGAGCCGATCGCATAGTAATTGCCAGTCTGGCCGAAACCCAACGCTAATACTGTGGCAGCAGAGGGCTTCCACCTATACTTTTTAGTGATTTTCCAGCGTTTTTGCTCTAGACCGGATTGAATCTCCCAAAGTTGTACCAGCTGACTGTTAGTACCAGTAAGGAGCTGGCTCTCTGATGCAGAAAAACGGGCGCAAGTATAGGAGGCACCCGCTATATAGGACCCCTTTTTAACAGGCATCTCCTTAATCTGACGGCCTGTTTCAGTATCCCAGAGGCTGGCCTTGTCCGCCTGTGCAGCAGTAAAAGCATATCTGCCTGTATCAGACAAAGCCGTAGTAATCAGCCGATTACCATGCTTCCAACTATGCAATAATGCACCACTTTGCAGATCCCATAGCTTGGCAGTTCTGTCATCAGAGCCCGTCAGTATTAGCCTGGCATCAGCGCTCATGGAAACGCTGCGCACCTTTCCGTTGTGATTAAAAACCCGCTGCACGCCTCCATTTTTGATATCAAAAAGTACGGCTGTATGATTGGCAAGCCCCAGCAGCGCGTAGTCAGCCTGAGGCGTAAGCGCGATGCTCAGCACATCCCCCGGCGCAGTCCAGTACCAGACAGGCTCACCGGTGCCTGTTTCCCAAAGCACGATGGTACGATGCGAGGCCGTTGCAGCATAAGTTCCCTCAGGAGAAAAGGCCATTGCAATCAGCCCAGTATACTCCCCCTCTGTGTGATTCCAGTTATAGCGTCGATCTCTCTCCCCAAGGCCCCAGAGGCTACCGCCATGCCGTATAGAACCGATAGCTGCATACTGGCTGTCCGGGGAAATGGCAGCTGAATAGAGGCCCTGAACCGCACTTTCCCAGCTGGCACTAGGGGGGGTAGAGTTGTCGCAACCCGAGATTGCAACCAGAATAGCCAGCACTGCCATTCTGGTGATAACGCAGGATAACTTTCCTCCAAACACCGATGTCATCGTGTCACTTAGCCACCTATGATTTTTATCTGGCTTTATTATGAACCTGTTTCTGACCGCTGTCGCATCTGGATCATCGATAGCAACCCAAAACCGATAAAAGCGACAAGGGTCCATCCGGGAATACTTAGTCCCAGGAATGTCCATTGTATCTCTGCACAATCTCCCGTGCCGCGCACCATAACTGATAGTATCTCCGCCCAGGGAAGCACATCGAGCATATAATCCAGTCCTGGCCCACAGGCCGGAACCTGATCTGCGGGAAGACTTTGCAGCCAGAGCTGACGGCTGGATAGCCCCATACCACCAAGACTGAATAGCAAAATTAAACCCGCATAAACTCTTTGCCCAACAATAGCGGGGTGATGAATCGTGGCAACAAGAAACAGCGAACCACTAGCGTAGATCATAATCCGTTGAGCCATACACAGCGGACAGGGTTCAAGCTCCCTAACGTACTGGAACCAGAAAGCGGTTAAGATCAAACCGGTGCAGCCCACAAACCCCAACAGATTAAGACTACGATGGGTCAACAATTTTTTTAATAACATATTCGTACCAGACAAGCCCAATCACCCATACCTAAAATTAATAGCAGTTGCTATTATATGGACGAACCCAAGAATTTAAATACAAAAGGCTAAAAAAGGAGACCGGATGTTATTGAAAGTCGCTTTGTCTATCTTTCTCTGGTCAGCACTGACAGGGTTATCTTCCGCTGTTTTGGCAGAGGAGGAGGCGGAACAAAATGAGGTGCGTTACGTTGATCTGACCCCCTCACTAGTAACCAATTTTAGTAGCATGGGTAGACTCAAGTTTTTACGTGCAGAGATCTCCCTGCGGGTAGACTCACAGGAAGCGATGCGTTCAGTGAGCTACCACTTACCAGCTTTGCGACACGTTCTGATCATGCTGCTAAGCAAACAGACCGATGAGGCTTTATCCTCCGCCGAGGGTAAAGAACAGTTACGCCAGGAGGCTCTGGTCGCAGTACAGGAAGTGATGGAGCATGAAGAGGGGCAGAAATATATTAAGGATATCCTATTTAGCAGCTTGTATGTGCAGCACTAAAAACCACCCCTATTTTATCTGAAAATGCAGCATGGGAGCAATATGGCTCTCGTGTAGCGGCCTCAACATACCCGTTATTGTTCCAGGTACCACCGCAGATAATCGGCAAACTCCATCTGGTCCTGCGTCTCTAGCTCTGCCTGCTTTGCCAGAGACTGGCGGGCAAGCCCGCTAAAATAATTCTGTCTTTCACCAGGCAGTGAATGGCTGAGAAAGTACTCCCTGTGAGCAACAGATTGTTGCTGGCTGAAACGGAAAAAAGAGGTCTCAGACAGATCATCGATGACACGAGCCGAAGGCGTCAGGCTGGCATCATGTAGTTTGTTACGCTCCTTGTTGATCGCTTGAGTAAATTTTTGTGTCTGGTTTGCGCGGTCCAGAACCTGGGCGACCAGCAACAGATCGTTAAAAACCTCATCTCCCCACGCGCTAAGAAGAGCCTCCTCTGTAGCACTCTTTTTTAATGTCAGGCCAGGTTCACGCCCTCGGTTGGCTACCCGCTGATTGTTGGCTTCCTGCGTTTTACTTTCACTCTGATTGGTAGCAGGGCTGTCCTGCAGCAGACAATAAAGAAGAAAGCAATCCAGAAAATGGATCTGCTGCTCACTAATTCCCAGCGGAAGATAGGGGTCTATATCCAGACTTCTAATCTCAATATATTCCACACCATTTTCAACCAGTAGCTGCAGCGGTTTTTGCCCGGCAGGAGTCACTCTTTTGGGCCGTATATCGCTATAATACTCATTTTCAATTTGTAGAATATTGCTATTGAGCTGGCGATATTCACCCTTCTTGAAAACACCGATCTCTTCGTAGGGTGCATAACTTGTGTTGATAGCGCGCCCCAGCGTCTCAGCGTAGCTATCAAGTGCATTGTAACAGACCCCAAGGTTCTGCTGAGCGCTGTTGCTGTAGCCAAGATCACCCATCCTGAGTGACGTAGCAAAGGGCAGGTGCAGGGAGTCGTTTAGTTTTTTAAGCTGATGCTCACGCCCTTGTAAAAAGGAGGGGCACAGCGCAGGCGATGCGCCAAACAGATATAAAATCAGCCAGGAATAACGCCTGAAATTTCTGATCAGCGAAAAATAAGCTTCTGTCTGAAAATCAGCAGCACTGCCCGAGCCTACACACGCTGCCTGATAGCGTCCCCAAAAGGACTCAGGGAGGCTAAAATTGTAGTGGATACCCGCTATGGTTTGCATCATCTTTCCATAACGCCAGGCCAGACCCTCCCGGTAGACATGCTTTAACCGCCCGGTATTTGAGCTTCCATAACGAGCGATGGGGATGCTTGTTTCTCCACCCAGAAAACAGGGCATACTGGCGGCCCAAATTAACTCATCCCCCAGTTTCAAATGGCAAAAACGATGTGTTTGATCAAGAAAAGAGATCACTTCAGCCGGTGTTTGAAATACCGGGGTAATAAATTCCAGCAGGGCTTCGGAATAATCGGTAGTGATAAAGGGGTGAGTGAGCGCTGAACCCAAAGCCTTCGGGTGGTCAGTTTGTGCCAGCTCGCCACCCGGCGTGATGCGCAAACCCTCTTTTTCAATGCCACGATTAATCCGCGTCAGCTCTGGCAACAGGCTATCGGTTGAAATAAGCTGCAATTTTTGACGCAGTGTATCAGACAAGGTGATGACTCCCTAAGAGGTCTGCTGAGCTTTCCTATATGAGACTAGCTATTGATTTCGAGAAAGGGCACGTTACGCAATCGCGGCAGTAAAGACAAGTGGATTTTTGCTGGCACAGCCATTTTCGGACCGGTATATCAGCTGTTGCGGCATCACTAATAACCTCACCAAAAAAGCGCTTTATTGTCCTCAATGCCAGCCTCTCTCCGAGGGATGTTTTTGTATCTATCACGCAGCCGGGATGCATGGTGAATTTGAAAAACACAGGGTCATCTCATTGGTGATAAGAAGGATCATAAGATTTTCAATTTTGCCAGAGACGCCAGGAATCCGCGTAAGCTTTCTTGGTATAACCGAGGTTTTCAGGTTAATGCAACGTACGATTGGGGTCAGGCTTTTCTGGTGTCCTGGTTACATCCGGCTCCTGCAGATGGGGCTGCAGATCCTCATAGCTCAGGTTATATTCCCTATTACAAAATTGGCATTTCACATGAGCGAACTCCTCTTTTTCAAAAAGAGAATCAAGCTCATCTTTACCCAATGATGCCAACGATTCCAGGGTGCGCTCCCGGCCACAGCTACACTGAAAAATTAATGGTTCTGGCGTAAAAACCCGGACAGTCTCTTCATGATACAGACGAAACAGTAACTGTTCATTGTCCAGCTGTTGCAGCTCTTCATGGGTCAGGGTGTCAGTGAGCTGACAAATCCTGTTCCAGTTTTCCATCTCACTGCCATCAATATCGTCCAGGTCACTACCCGGCATCTTCTGTAATAATAGCCCACTGGCCCCTGATTGAGATTTTGTGTTTAACCAGATACGGGTAGGAATCTGTTCAGATTTGTTAAAATAGTCTTCTAAACACTGTGAAAACTGTGGCCTTTCCAGTGGAACAACACCCTGATAACGCGGACCTTTATCGGTGGCCATGATGATGGATAGCTGGCCAGCACCCAGTAATTCAGCCAACCCCTCCTCCTCACAAAGGCCCTTCCAGCGGGCGATGGCCCGTAGCGAATTCTGACTGCTGCACTCTGCCAAAACAAGTGATAAATCACCGGTGCCCTGCGCCTGAATACTTAAAGTACCGGGAAATTTAACAGCACTACCCAGCAAGGCTGCCGCCGCCATGAACTCTCCCACCAGATGCTGCACCGATACAGGATAATCATGAAGTTTGATCGCCTGCAGAAAACTTTCACTAAGGTGGACCAGTTGCCCCCTTATATTCAGGTTTTCAAATAAAAAACCCTGGATTTGGTCGCTGTTTTTCATCTCTGTGCCACGCTAATAAATTATTAAGAAAACCTGGAAGAATTGGCCTGCTCCCGCTAGTTTAAAGCTCTTTCGCAGCCAAAATACAGTGAAAAAACTGATGGTGGAATGGTTATTTTAATCCTCACCTGATTTGAACTGTATTATCTGGCGCCGCTGTTTTTTTGTCGGCCTGCTCTGTTGATGCACCTGCCCCGCCTGCTGAGCTTTACGCTGTTCGGCAAGTTTCAGGCGATTCGTGATACTTTGCTCGGTTTCTTCGTAGAGCAGTTGTGCTTCCGGAGCCCCCCTTCTTTGGTCAGAAAGGGCCCTGATCTTTACAGTTTTTTCATCCCAACCCTGGCGGATGGTCAGGGTAGCACTTAGCTCTACTGCACGGCTGGGTTTACTTCGCGCGCCCTCATAATGCACCTTGCCGCCCTCTATAGCCTTCTTGGCCAGCGCGCGGGTTTTAAAAAACCGGGCGGCCCACAGCCACTTGTCCAGGCGGACACTCTGGCCAGTCATAGCCTGAAATCTTGAGCAAGCACGTCAGCAAAGCCTTTAATAGATCGAAACTCGCACTCCTTTCGTTGTGGCTGCTGGCTATCAGGTTTGCTTATGGTCAGGAGATATTTGATGCCAAACTGTTTGGCTGAACGAAGCACGGCAAGGCTGTCATCTATCAGCAGTGAGCGACTTTTGTTAATCGCTTGCTGCTGC
>Ga0190303_1000157_pt1 | contig 28520 bp, 26 predicted proteins | sample 48700701_MG_FD_161672 | JGI IMG/M metagenome (GOLD analysis project Ga0190303, IMG submission 161672) | Hydrothermal vent sediment bacterial communities from Southern Trench, Guaymas Basin, Mexico - 4870-07-0-1_MG | ecosystem: Environmental > Aquatic > Marine > Hydrothermal vents > Sediment ... | reverse complement strand
CTACAACAAGGGCTATTAGGTTATTTGAAAATGAACAAATGCAAGTTAAAATAATTTTACTACCAAATAATTTAGACCCAGATGATTACCTTAAAAAATATTCTGCTTCTAAATTAAAGGAATTTATTAATAATAATTGGATTGATAAAATCGAATTTTCGTATTTAAAAAACAATATGAGTATTGATTTTTCTAAAATGATAGATATTGAACGTTTTAAAAAAATAATTTTCGATTTAATTAAAAATACATCTAATACAATTATAGAAAGCTATATAAAACGTTTGGCTAGTGATATTAATGTCACTGTTGAGTCGGTAAAACAAGATTTTTATCAGTATACAAAGAAAAATATTCAAACCATAAATAGTCGTTCTAAAAGAGTTATTCCAATTGATTCAAAATATTTATTCGCAGAAAGAAGATTAATATCATATTTCCTAAGTAATATTAAATATATTCTTAAATTCAATGCTGAATTTGGAGAAGTATTTTCTATAAATTTAATGTCTAGAGATATTAGACATGTAATTGAAGAAGCACATTATAAAAATTTAGAAAATAATAAAAATTCTGAAATTAGTGAAGATGAACTTACCACTATTTTAAATCAAGATCAATTACATTTTTACAATACAAAAGTAAAAAATAAGATGATTGAGTTATTTGATAAAGAATATGAAGATCTCATTAACACTATTCAAGACTATTTGAAACTGCAAGTTCGTTTAGATTTAGAAGAACAAATAAAAGAAGCAGTAACAATTGAAGAGAAAATAAGATTAGCAAAATACAGAGATGTAGAATTTAAGGAGGCAAAACATGGATAAAGATAAAATCATTCAAGAATTATTAGATATTAATAAAGTAAAAGGGTATTTAGCTGTTAAAGAAATTCTTAGATATGTGAGCGATGAAACTGAAGATTTTGACATAATTGTTGCTGAACTGGAAAAGAGACAAGTAGATGTCGTAAGCGAAGACGAAATGGTAAGTTTCGATTTGACTAAACAAGATGCTTTAGATAAAAGCGTTATTTTACACGATGAGGAAGATGAATTAGATCCTAGCATTATTTTAGATTTAAATTTTACTAAAGATATTGAAGAAGAATTACTACATGATAAATCATTTGAAAGCCAAGTATCGATAAAAGTTGACGACCCAGTAAGAATGTATTTAAAAGAAATTGGGAGAGTTGATTTACTTGTAGGGACAAAAGAAGTTGAATTAGCCATTGATATAGCTAATGCTAAAATGGCTAAAGAACAGTTTGATGAACTTGTTGCTTCAGGGGAAGCAATAACACCTGAATATAAAAAAGGTGTTGAAGATATTATGTTTAAAGGTGAACTAGCTAAAAATAAATTAGTCGAAGCAAACCTCCGCTTAGTTGTATCAATAGCTAAAAGATATGTCGGTAGAGGAATGCAGTTTTTAGACTTGATTCAAGAAGGAAATATGGGATTAATGAAAGCAGTTGGAAAGTTTGACCACACTAAAGGATTTAAATTTTCTACTTATGCTACATGGTGGATAAGACAAGCAATAACAAGAGCTATCGCAGACCAAGCTAGAACAATAAGAATCCCAGTTCATATGGTAGAAACAATCAATAAGTTAGTTCGTACGCAACGACAATTGATACAAGAATTAAAACGTGAACCACGTCCTGAAGAAGTGGCAGAAAGAATGGGGATAAGTGTTGAAAAAGTTCAAATTATTCAAAAAGTTGCACAAGAACCTATTTCTTTAGAATCACCCGTAGGTGAAGAGGAAGATTCAAGTCTTGGTGATTTTATTCCTGATCGTGACACTCTTACACCAATGGAATTCACATCTAAAATAATGCTTAAAAGAGAACTTGATAATGTTTTAGAAACATTGACCGATAGGGAAGAAAAGGTTCTTAGAATGCGTTTTGGGTTATTAGATGGACGAAGTAGAACATTAGAAGAAGTTGGCCGAGAATTTGGTGTAACACGTGAGAGAATTAGACAAATAGAAGCTAAGGCTTTACGAAAACTAAGACACCCATCACGATCAAAAAAACTGAAAGATTTTATGAGTGGAAAATAGTGAGTTTATCAAAGCGATTAAATAGTTGCTTGGAATATACAAAAGGGTTTAATAGATTAGCTGATATTGGAACAGATCATGCATTACTCCCAATTGAAGCAATTAATAGAGGTTATGTCTTATCTGCGTTAGCTATTGATAATAAAAAGGGACCATTTGAAATTGCGTATAATAACGTAATAGAACATAAATTAGAAAAATCAATCACTGTTATTTTAGGAGACGGAATATCACGAATAGATAATGACGTTGATGTTGTTGTAATTAGCGGAATGGGTGGCGGGTTAATTGCCAATATTCTTGTAAACTATAATCTAAAAAACGTAAAAAGACTAGTTTTACAACCAAATAACGATGCTTCTTCGATTAGAGGAATTCTTGATATAATTGAATTTCATATTGTCGATGAAGATATTATCAACGAAAAAAACAAATTATATGATTTAATAATAATAGAAACAGGTATTGTTTATTATAATAAACTACAAATTGAATTTGGGCCTATTAATTTAAAGAAAAAATCTCGTTTTTTTATTATCAGAATAAAAAATGAGATTACTAGACTAAACAATTTATTAAATCAAATTTCATTAGAAGAAAGAAAGACAACAATTAAAACAAGGATATCACTTCTTAAGGAGGCTTTAAAATGAATGGTTTGGAAATAAAAAAAATATTTGAAACATTTTATCCAAAAGATTTAGCTTATAGTTGGGATAATGTTGGAATGCAAATTGGAACTTTAAATAAAGAAATTAGCACAATTTTACTAGCTCTTGACTTAACTAATGAAGTAATCAATGAAGCATTAGAAGTTAAAGCTCAATTAATAATTGTTCATCACCCATTGATTTTTACACCTATAAAATCTATTGATACTGACTCATATAAGGGTAAACTCATTGAAAAACTATTAAAAAATGAAATTACGTTATATGTGGCTCACACGAATTTTGATATTAGTAATCAAGGAATGAACTTAATTCTTGCGAATATGCTTAATTTGAAAAATCAAAAAATTTTAGATTATACTACTGAAAAAGAAGGTTTAGGTAGAATTGGCGAAGTTGAGGAAATGAGTATGAAAAACGCAGTAAAATTTGTTAAGGAAACCTTTAAAGTTAATGATGCAAGATTTATAGGGAATTTAGAAACTAAAGTTAAATATATCGCTATATCAGGCGGAAGTGGATCAAGTAACATTTATAATGCTAAAAGAATGGGTGCTGATTTATATGTTAGTGCGGATTTATCATATCATTACGCTCACGATATTTTAGGGATTGGATTAAATGCACTTGATATTGGTCATAATATTGAAAAATTCTTTGTTTACGAGTTGAAAAAGATATTAAAAAATGCTGGAGTGACCTCCAACATTATAATAAGTGAAATAAATACTGAACCGTATAAATTTGTATAAAAAAAGAGTTTAAAACTCTTTTTTTATACTTCAGATATTGCTTCAACTGGACAAACAACTTCACATGCTCCACAGTCGATACAAGCATCTTCATCTATAACAAAGATATCTCCTTCAGAAATACAATCTACTGGGCATTCTGCAACACAAGCTGCGCAAGCAATACAATCTTCACTAATTCTTCTTGGCATATTAAGTACCTCCTTTTTTGAACTTTTATCTCACATATATTGTATTAGAAAAAGTACGAAAAGTAAATACATATTTAAAACTTTTATTTAAAAGAAGAAATGAATATAAAATAAATAATTATCTTGTTTTTATTCGTTAATTCTTGTAAAATAATAAAGAGATAAATTAAGGAGTGATATTATGGAAACATGGTTAATTATAGTATTAATTGTTGCGGCATTTTTAGTAGGGGCAATTATCGGATTCTTCCTAGCACAAAGATATTTCAAAAAATATCTTAAGAAAAATCCACCTGTAAATGAAAATATGATAAGAGCAATGATGATGCAAATGGGAAGAAAACCTTCCGAAAAACAAGTTAGACAAGTAATGGCATCAATGGATCAAGCGAAATAATACTAACTCTCTTTTAAAGAGAGTTTTTTATTTATCAAATATTGGTCAAAAAATAAAACTACTAGAAATTGCTTTTAGATATATATATATTAAAATATCTAAAATTAAAATAAGGAGATAGTAGCGAGATTAAAAGTGATAAAAATGCTGTATTCAAAAGGATTTAAATGCTAAACTAAAAATATTCTAATAATTGTAAGAAAATATTTTCTATAGATTAGTCGTTATTTATCATATATAACCTTGATATATTCTTCTATACAAAAACGGTCAATTATAATATATAAAAAAAAGAAGTCAAGACTTCTTTTTGCTTAACCAACTAATTTGTGGTTCAACATTATTAGTAATATTTTTATAATTACCCTTATGTCTATAAAATATTAGTAATGCTGTTAAACTTACATATAATAACATATCATAATCTTTAAGAATTAAAGCTATAATAACAAGTCCGATTCCAAAGGAAGTAGATGCTAAACTTACATACTTACTAATTTTTAATATTATTATAAAAACTAGTCCGGCAGCTATTGCAATTAAAGGATTAAACGCAATCATTGCACCAGCGCTTGTTCCAACTGCTTTTCCACCTTTAAACTTTATATATATTGAATATGAATGACCAATCGCAGCCGCAAATCCGTATGCAAGCGGGTGTAATAAATTAGCAGTATCTCCAAAAACTCCCAGTTTCATTAAAACAATAATCAATGCTCCTTTTGACATATCTCCGATAATAACAAGTGTACCAGCTTTGATTCCTAAAAATCTTAAAGCATTAGTTCCACCTGGATTACCACTTCCATGTTCTCTTACATCAATTCCCTTTACAGCTTTTCCAATAATTATTGAAAAAGGAATAGCACCAATAAAATATGATACTAATAAAAGTCCATACGATAATACCATATAATCTCACCTCGGTTTTATATTTCTTAAGTATTATAACATAAAAAAAAAAATATCACTATTAAAATAGATTTCATTTTGATATAATAGGTAAAGTAGTTAGCAGAATAGGAAGTGTATATGAGATGGAAACGAACTTAAATAATTATAATGCTGAGTCAATTCAAATTCTTGAAGAACTTGAAGCGGTAAGAAAAAGACCAGGTATGTATGTGGGGAGTACAGACTCTAGAGGTCTTCACCACTTGGTTTGGGAGATTGTTGATAACGCAATTGATGAAGTTCTTGCTGGATTTGGAAATGAAATAACAGTTACTATTAAAGAAGATAATAGTGTTGTTGTTACTGATAATGGACGAGGTGTTCCTGTTGGATTACATAAGAGTGGAAAAAGTGCTCTTGAAATAATTTACACTAAATTACATGCTGGTGCGAAGTTTGGACAAGCAGGTGGATATAAAGTTTCTGGTGGTTTACACGGTGTTGGAGCCAGTGTTGTAAATGCACTTAGTGAATTTGTTGATGTTAGCGTTTATCGTAATAATAAAATATATAATATGAAATTTGCTAATGGGGGTAAAGATGTTACTCAACTTAAAATAATTGGAGAATCAAAAAAATGTGGAACATCTGTTTGGTTTAAACCCGATTCAGAGATATTTACAACAACAGTATTTAATTATCAAATAATATTAGAACGCTTGCGAGAAAGTGCCTTTTTACTAAAAGGATTAAAAATTATTTTAATTGATGAAAGATCGAAAGCACATGATGAATTTCTTTATTCAGATGGTATTATTTCATATATTGACTTACTAAATTCATCCAAAACACCTATTCATGAACCAAAATTTCTTGAAGGAAAAGCTTTGGGAATCGAAGTAGAAGTGGCTTTCCAATTTACAAAATCATATACTGATCAACTTATTTCTTTTGTTAATAATGTTAGAACAAAAGATGGAGGAAATCATGAAACTGGTTTTAAATCTGCTTTAACTAAGCTGTTTAACGAATATGGTCAAAAAATGGGACTAATAAAAAACGGTAAAAAACTTGAAGGTGCAGATATTAGAGAAGGACTTACAACGATATTATCCGTTAGAATACCCGAAAATCTATTACAATTTGAAGGACAAACCAAAAACAAATTAGGGACACCAGATGCAAGAAGTGCAGTTGAACAAGTTGTTTCTGAAAAAATGACATATTTCTTTGAAGAAAATAATAATTTAACATATACATTAATTGAAAAATCACTAAAAGCACAAATGACAAGAGATGCAGCAAGAAAAGCACGTGAAGAAGCACGCTTAGAAAAAAGAAAAAGCAAAATTGAAACAAATCTATCAGGTAAATTATCCCCTGCACAAACTAAGAATCCTGCAAAAAACGAACTCTATTTGGTCGAAGGTGACAGTGCTGGTGGTAGTGCTAAGCAAGGAAGAGATAGAAGATTTCAAGCAATTCTTCCCTTGAGAGGGAAAGTAATTAATACTGAAAGAGCTAAAATAGAAGATGTTTTAAAAAATGAAGAAATAAATACTATAATTCATACTATTGGAGCAGGGTTAGGTCCTGATTTTGATATAAATAAATGTAATTATGCAAAAGTCATAATTATGACTGATGCAGATACTGATGGAGCACATATCCAAGTTTTATTATTAACATTTTTCTTTAGATATATGCGGGAATTAGTAGAAGCAGGTAAAGTATACATCGCTCTTGCGCCACTATATAAAGTTACTCATCGAGCAAAAGGTAAAAGTATTTCTGAATATGCTTGGACTGATGATGAATTAGAAAAAATTACAAGTCAATATAAAAACACTAATATTCAAAGATTTAAAGGATTAGGAGAAATGAATGCGCATCAACTTTGGGACACAACAATGGATCCTGCTACTAGAACATTGATTCAAGTTAATATTGATGATTTAGCAGATGCGGATCAGAGAATTACTATATTAATGGGAGACAAAGTTGAACCAAGACGAGACTGGATCGAATCAAATGTTGAATTTGGTAGTGAAGATAACTTTGTAATAGGGAATTAACTATGGCGAAATCAGTTATAAAAGAAATCAATCATTTTGTTGATGAAAAGATCCTTAAAGAAAATTTAGAAGATATTGTTGGTGAAAGATTTGGACGTTATTCTAAATATATAATTCAAGATCGTGCTTTACCAGATGTACGAGATGGTTTAAAACCTGTACAAAGAAGAATTCTTTTTTCAATGTATAAATTAGGTATGTTTAGTGATAAACCATATAAAAAATCAGCGCGAATTGTCGGTGACGTAATAGGTAAGTATCATCCTCACGGAGATTCTTCTGTTTATGATGCAATGGTTAGATTATCTCAAACATGGAAAATTAGAAACCCACTTATTGATATGCATGGAAATAACGGTTCTCTTGATGGAGATAGTGCCGCAGCTATGAGATATACAGAAGCGAGAATGAGTTTATCAAGTGAACTTTTATTAAGAGATATAGAAAAAAGAACAGTCGTATTTGTTCCTAATTTTGATGATGAAGAATATGAACCTACAGTTTTGCCAGCAAGATATCCAAACCTACTTGTTAATGGTGCAACTGGTATATCAGCAGGATATGCAACAGATATTCCACCTCATAATTTAAGAGAAATTGTTAAAGCAGTTATTAAAAGAATTGACACACCCGATATGACAATTGATGATGTTTTGAAAATAGTAAAAGGACCTGATTTTCCTACAGGTGCTATAGTTCAAGGTAAAGACCAAATTAGACAAGCATTAGAAACTGGTCGAGGGCGAGTAATAATGAAATCAAAATCAGTAATTGAGAATCAACAAATTATAATTACTGAAATCCCATATGAAGTTAACAAAGCAACACTTGTAAGAAAAATGGATGATATTAGAATTAAAAAAGGTATTGATGGAATCGCTGAAGTACGTGATGAATCTGATCGTGAGGGGCTTCGTATTGTTGTTGATATTAAAAAGAATTTTAATCCACAATTCATTTTGAATTTCTTATATAAAAAAACAGATCTATCTAAATCATATAATTACAACATGGTTGCAATAAATAATAAAAGACCTATGTTAATGGGAATTTTACCAATGATTGATGCATATATTCTTCACCAAAAAGAAGTAATAACAAATCGTTCAAACTATGAATTAAAAAGAGCACAAAAAAGATCTCATATTGTTGAGGGAATAATTAAAATGATGGATGTCTTAGATGATGTTATCGCGTTAATTAGAGCTTCTAAAAATAAAAAAGATGCAAAAACTCGTTTAATCAAAAAATATAAATTTTCTGAAGAACAATCAGAGGCAATAGTTACATTACAACTTTATCGTCTTTCTAGTACTGATATAAAAGCACTTGAAAAAGAATATTCAAGCTTACAATTACAAATTGAGACTTTAAGTTTGATTTTACATAATGAAGAAGATCTTCAAAATGTTATTAAATCTGAATTAAAATCGGTTAGTAGAATGTTATCTACAAAAAGAAAATCAGAAATTGAAGAAGAGATAGAAAAAATTACTATTTCAGAAGAAGAATTAGTTGTTGAAGAAAGCGTTGTTTTAGGAATAAGTAGAGAAGGCTATGTTAAGAGATCATCAATTAGATCTTATAAAGCTACAGATAAACCGAATATTAAAGAAAATGATTCTATGTTATTTGAACATGAAGTTTCTACTTTAGATACTATCCTCTTATTTACAAATATTGGTAATTATATTTATTTACCTGTTTATAAAGTAATAGAATATAAATGGAAAGATTTAGGAACACATATTAATAATATTGTTCAACTAGAAGATGGTGAACATATTATTAAAACAGTACATGTAAAAGATTTTAAAGAAGATAAATATATTGTGTTTATTACTGAGAATAATTTAATAAAGCTTACGAAACTTCAGGATTTTAATGTTTCAAGATATTCAAAAACAATTAAAGCAATTAGTTTAAATAAAGGTGATTCAGTGGTTAAAGTAGATACAACTAATAATCTTGATAGTGACTTATTAATTGTTACTAGAAAAGGACTTGCATTGAAATTTAGTTTGAGGGAAATTTCAGTAACATCGACTACCGCAAAAGGTGTGAAAGGATTAAATTTATTAGAAAAACAAAAGTTAGCTTCAGGAATCGTATTAAAAGAATACCATGATTTATTAATCCTAACACATAGAGGAACTATCAAGAGAATTAATTTAGAAGATATACCTAAAAAAAGACGTACTAATAAAGGTACAAAGCTATATAAAATTGTAAAATCAAACCCATACTTAGTTATTGATGTATGTTTAATGAACGCTACACAATATAAAAATCGAGCTAAAATATCGATTAATACAGACAAAATGTTAGTGGTATTAAAAGCATTTGATATCAAAACAGATAAGACAGTAACTGGGAAATTATTTATTAAACCAAAACAAGGGAAACCATTGTTTATAAACATTGAAGAATTGGAAATTGATCCATCTATTCCGAATTTAAACGACTATGTTATAGAAAAAAATATTGATTTAATTCAACAAAAATTATTTGAATAAAAAGTAGCGAAAGCTGCTTTTTATATTAAATATATTCATATAATTGAAAAATGACCATAATAATACGATAAATATTTGGAAAAACACTATAAATATAGTAAAATAGAACTATAAATAGTGTATTTGGGGTGATTTACATGAACTGCTTAACAAATATTGAAAGAACACAAATTCCTCACGATATTGTAATGTCTTATATTAATATATATAAGTCAATTGGAATAAATCATTATAATCATGAGACATTAAGTTCGGATTATCTTGTAATGGTGCGACAAACCATAAATAATGATACACATTTTTTCGCGAAAATTTTCGATATAAATGTGTCTGATGTAAGATTGAAATCATTAATTTATAAAGATATTTTACCAAAAAATAAAGAAGAACGTTTAATTGTGAATCTAAAGAATGCCTTTATAAAAATTCATAGTGAAAACTCATCATTTGAGCTCTTAACAAATGAAATTTTCGATTTGTTAAAATTTTTATATAAAGATATCATCCCACCAAGTAAATTGCAATTTAGAAAAACATCTCGCAAAACTAACAAAACTAATCTTTTGAGTGGAAATTATACTTCTAAAAGAGAAGATCTTGAGGAATTAATTAGATTATATAAAATCAAGGTGAAAGAGGGAAAATACGAGATTTCATTAATTATTGAGAATTTCTATATTGATTTTATTAATATAAGTCCTTTTATTGATAAAAATATGGAAATCGGATTTTTGTTGTTATACATATTATTATTAACGAATTCTTACGAAGTATTTGAATATATTAGTTTTATGGAACTTATTTCAAGAAATAAACCCGAATTTGAGTTACAAGTTAAAAATGCTTCATTTAACTGGGCCGAAGGGTTTAGCCAAATACTACCTTTACATCGATTTATCTTGAAAATTTCGGCGTATGCCTATGATGAAATTAATGAATTAATTAGAAATTATGAATTCGACTGTCAACTTAATAAATCAAATAATATTGAAAATACAATAAACAAATTGCCTGATGTATTTAGTAAAGATGAGATTAGAAATATTCATCCTTATATTTCTGATTCAACAATTAATAGGACTTTGAAAAGATTAAGAGATGATGAAAAAATACGACCACTTGGAAAAGGTCGAAGTGCTAAATGGATAAAATTATATAAATCAACTAACAATAAACTCGCATTTGAACAATTAGATCTTAAATTAAGGTGATGACAATGAATGAGAAAATAGATAAAATTATTATGAATGCTCTTAAAGAAGATATTCCAACTATTGATATAACTACAGACAATTTATTTACTGACGAAGTAAGTGAAGGAGTATTTATTGCTAAAGAAAATGGTGTTTTGAGTGGAATTAACGTAATGAAAAGAGTATTTGAATTAGTAGATGAAAATATATACATAAAAATTATTAACAATGATGGTGCACATGTCGAAAATGGCGATATAATAGCGATTATTAGCGGTAGAACAGCGTCAATATTAAAAGGTGAAAGAGTGGCGTTAAATCTAGTTCAACGTATGAGTGGTATCGCGACATTAACAAATTTGTTCGTTAATGAACTTGGTGATTTTGATGCTAGAATTCTTGATACCAGAAAGACTACTCCTAACCTAAGAATTATTGAAAAGATGGCTGTTGTACATGGTGGAGGTATAAATCACCGATTTTCTTTAAGTGATCAAGTAATGATCAAAGATAATCATATTAAGAGTGTAGGCTCTATTAAAAAAGCAGTTGAAATAATTAAAAGTAAAGTTGACCATAATATTAAAATAGAAGTAGAAGTAGAGAACTATGAACAATTTTTAGAAGCTATAAACACTGATTGTGATATAATTATGCTTGATAATATGAACAATGATTTAACAAGAAAATGTGTATTAGCAAATAATAATAAGCTTATTGAAGCTAGTGGTAATATGGTATTAAGTAGAATTAAAGAAGTTGCTGAAACAGGGGTAGATTTTATTAGTGTTGGGGCTTTAACACATTCATACAAATCTATGGATATAAGTTTAAAATTTAATAAATGAGGTGTATTATGGAATTACATGAATTATTAATAAATATTAAAAAAGAATTTGAAAAAACTTTAGTCAATCTTGGCTATTATTCTAATAATATTGATATTATAATTGAAATCCCAAAAGGAAACAAAAATGGAGATTATTCTACTAATATAGCTATGAGATTAGCTAAAATAGCTAGAAAGGCTCCAATCAAGATTGCTGAGGAAATTATAAATAAATTTAATAAAGAAAATTTATTTATTAACGATATTAAAATTGCTAATCCTGGATTTATAAATATATATTTAGATAAATCCTTCCTAACAAGTATTATTACTGATATTAATAGTAAAAAACAAGAATATGGTAATTTAAAAATAGGTGAAGGAGAACACTATAATATTGAGTTTGTTAGTGTTAATCCTACTGGAAGTCTGCACATTGGGCATGCAAGAGGAGCCTCTGCAGGTGATTCAATAGCTAGAATCTTAAAAAAAGCAGGGTTTAAAGTAACAAAAGAGTATTACGTTAACGATGCTGGTAATCAAATCCATAATTTAGCTTTAAGTATTGACGCTAGATATAAACAACTGTTTGGTAATGAAATTGAAATGCCCAAAGATGGATATTATGGTAATGAAATAATAAAAGCTGCTGAGAATATTAAAAACGAATATAATGATCGTTTCTTAAATGAGGATGGATATGATTTTTTTAAGCAATATGGAGTTAACTCTCTTTTATCCTCTTTGAAAAAGGATTTAAATGATTTTGGAGTAAGTTTTGATATTTGGTTTAGCGAAAAATCACTATATGATAATAAACTTGTTGAAAAAACAATTGAATATTTAAGTGAACAAGGATTTACATATAAAAAAGATGGCGCACTTTGGCTTAAAACAAGTTCTTTTAATGATGAAAAAGATAGAGTTATTGTAAAAAGTGATGGTTCTTACACTTATTTAGCGCCAGATATTGCTTATCATAAAAACAAACTCGAAAGAGGGTATACAAAACTAATAGATATATTAGGTGGAGATCATCATGGATATATTGATCGCTTAACAGCTGCTCTTGAAATGGTTTCTGGGAAAAGTGATGTATTAGCAGTTGAAATTTTACAAATGGTAAAAGTAATTCAAAATGGCGAAGAAGTTAAAATGTCTAAAAGAAGTGGAAAAGCTATTACTTTAAGAGATATTATTGATGATGTTGGAGTAGATCCGATTCGTTATTTCTTCGCTATGAGAAGTTTAAATACTCATATGGATTTAGATTTAGATTTAGCATTAAAACAAACAAATGAAAATCCTGTATATTACACACAGTATGCCCACGCAAGAATTAATAGTATTTTTATAGCAGCAAAACAAAAAGGATTTGATATTACAAATTTACCAAAAACATTTACGACTATCACAAGTGATAAGGCTTTTAATTTGATACAAATATTAGGTAATTATCCTGACATAATTAAACAAGCAGCACTTCAAAGAGCTCCACATAAAATAACAAATTATGTCAATAATTTAGCTAGTGCTTTACATAGTTTTTATAATGATGAACAAGTAATAACTACTGACCAATTAAAAACAATGGAAAGATTATCACTATTAAATGCTACTAAAATAGTAATAAAAGATTCCCTTAGTTTAGTTGGAGTAAGTGCACCGAATAAAATGTAAGTGGTCTATCTACTTTCATAGTTAGGAGACACCCATGTATAAATGGAAAATAAAAAATATGCATTTAGACCAAACCAATCTGGTCGAAAATATTTATCGTTCCCGAGGAGTATCAAATTACTTAGAATTATTCAATTTAAACGAAAAAAATTTAAATGATCCTTACCTATTCAAAGATATGCAGAAATCAGTTGACCGAATCATGAGTTCCATTAAGAATAATGAGAAGATTTTAATCTATGGTGACTATGATGTCGATGGGATTACAAGTACTTTTATTTTGTATAATACTTTAAAAGATTTGGGAGCTAATATTCATTATGATATTCCAAACAGATTTATTGATGGATACGGATTAACATATTCAAAAACATACGAAATCATTAATGATCAATTTAACTTAGTAATTACTGTTGATAATGGAATTAAATCAGTTTACGAAGCAAAAGCATTAAAAGAAAATGGAATTGATTTAATAATTACTGATCATCATGAACAAGAAAACGAATTACCAGATGCCTACAGTATACTTCATACAGAGTTATCAAATTATCCTTTTAAACATCTAGCTGGAGTTGGAGTGGCTTTTAAACTTTCTCAGGCATTAATTGGAGAACATGCACTTGATTATATCGATATTGTAGCCTTAGGAACAATAGCCGATATGATGCCTCTAATAGATGAGAATAGAGCAATTGTAAATCTTGGATTAAAGAAAATGATTTCTTCTGAAAATATTGGGTTAGCAAGATTAATAAGTTTCTTAGGATTAGAACATCCTTCAGTAAGTGATATCCAGTTTAAAATTGCTCCAAGGTTAAATGCTTGTGGAAGAATGAAAAGTGCTAAAATAGCTGTTGAATTATTGTTATCTAAAAATAATGATATTGCATTACAATATTTAAAAGAAATAGAAGAAATTAATAATAAAAGAAAAAAATTAACAAAATTACTTTTTAATGAAGCATTAAAACAACTTAACCAAAATGAACCAAGTATTATTATTAGTTCGCCTATTATGCATGAAGGAGTACTTGGTATTATTGCTTCAAGATTAGCCAATGAATATTCAAAAGTAAGTGTTGTTTTAAAAGAAGAAGAATTCACTTTTAAAGGAAGTATTAGAAGTTACGAATCAGTAGATATAATTTATGTTTTAAGCGAACTTAAAGATTTATTAGTTCGTTATGGAGGTCATAAAAATGCAGCTGGACTTGAGTTTAAAAAAGAAAATTTTGATGATTTCAAAAAAAGATTTAACGACCTTATTCCTTCAGCGAAAAGAGAGGAACTTGTTACTGCCGAAGGGATAATAGATATATATAAATTAGATATTAATCAAATAGTTGAATTAGATAAATTTGATCTCAAAGATTCGTTATTTATTTTTGATAGTATTTACCCTGAAAGTAAATATTTAATCAAAGGAGAGCATACAAAACTTATTATTAATTCAAATACAGAAGCTATTTTTTTTAATAATAAAAAACTTCATTCAAAAATTAATAGTTCAAGTAGAGTAGCCCTTTTAGGACATCTTGATATTAATACATTTAGAGGTAAATCAAAAAAACAAATTCTTATTGAAGATTTTGAAATAAATTAGTTTTTAAAAAAACAATTTATTTAATAAATTGTTTGGTATAATAAATATTACAAAGTATAAAAAATATACTATTTGGAGGAATTATAATGAATTTAAAAGATTATATCGCAAATGTACCGGATTTTCCTATAAAGGGAATTCAATTTAAAGATATCACTCCTTTGATTGCCGATGGAAAAGCATTTAAACATGCAACAGATTTATTTGTTGAATTTACTAAAGAAATTAAAGCAGATATCATTGTTGGTCCTGATGCAAGGGGATTTATTTTCGGTTGTCCTGTAGCCACACAATTAGGGATAGGGTTTATACCTGTTAGAAAACCGGGTAAATTACCACGAGAAGTAATAGAAGTTACATATGATCTTGAATATGGAACAAATACTTTATGTCTTCATAAAGGAGATATAAAGCCAGGACAAAAAGTATTAATTATTGATGATTTACTCGCAACTGGAGGAACAATTGAAGCAACAATAAGTTTAATTGAACAATCTGGTGGAATTATTGCCGGTATTGCTTTCTTAGTTGAATTAGAATTTTTAAAGGGTAGAGATAAATTACATGCATATAATGTTTTATCATTAATTCGCTTCTAGAGGTGATTATTATGCGAACTCCAAGTTTCGCTCAATTACAATCAAATATTAAAGAATACATTAAAGATAATAAGCATCTTGAAATAATTCAAGATGCTTATAACTATGCTTACGATAAGCATGAAGGACAATTTAGAAAATCAGGAGAAAAATATATTACTCATCCGATTGATGTTGCCCTTATTTTAAGTGAACTCCATACTGACCCTGTTACTTTAGTTGCTGGTCTTCTTCATGATGTTATTGAAGATACTGATACAACATATGAAGATATTAAATCAATATTTGGAGAAGAAGTAGCTCTTTTAACTGAAGGAGTTACAAAACTGGGTCAATATAAATTTTCTGGAACAGAAAAAGAAGCTGATAAAATAGCTGCACAAGCTAAAAATTATCAAAAAATGTTACTCGCAATGGCAAAAGATATTCGTGTAATTATTGTAAAATTGGCAGACCGTTTAAACAATATGCGAACCCTAAATTACTTAGCTCCTGAGAAACAACTTAGAATTTCTAAGGAAACTATGGAAATTTATGCTCCTTTAGCGCATCGCTTAGGGATGAATATTATGAAAGCGGAACTTGAAGATACTTCTTTTAAATATATGGAGCCAGATAAATATAAAAAAATATCTAAATTAATAGCTGATACAAAGAAAAATCGAGAAGCCGACTTAGAATTAATGCAAACTAATCTTCAATATTTATTAGTTGAAAATAATGTTGAGTGTGAAATAAAAGGTCGCATCAAAAATATATATTCTGTTTATAAAAAAATGCGTGATCGAAAAAAAGAATTTGATGAAATTTTTGATTTACTAGCAATTCGTGTTTTAGTAAAGGATATTGAAAGTTGTTACCGTATTATAGGAATAATTCATTCAAAATGGACACCAATTCCTAACCGCTTTAAAGACTATATAGCGATGCCTAAACCAAACTTGTATCAATCTTTACATACTTCAATTATTGCGAACGGAAAAGTATACGAAATCCAAATTCGTACTAAAACAATGGATGAAATAGCTGAATATGGTGTTGCTGCTCATTGGGCTTATAAAGAAAAAGATTTTAAAGGTACAATGACTGATAAAGTTTCTAAGAATTTAAAATGGTATAATAATTTAATTAATTTTACAAAAGAAACCGATGGAGAGAATGAAGTTTTAAATTTGCTTCGAAATGATATTTTCCAAGCTAATGTATATGTTTTTACACCAAATGGAGATATTGTTGATTTGCCAAAAGGGGCAACCCCTCTAGATTTTGCTTTTAGAATTCATACTCAAGTTGGAATAACAACTGTTGGAGCGATTGTTAACGGACGAATAGTTCCATTAGAATATGAACTTAATTCTGGTGATATTGTTAATATGAAAACAAGTGTTAACTCTTTTGGACCAAATGATAACTGGCTTAAGATTGTTAAGACTTCAAACGCTAAATCAAAAATAAAAAATTATTTAAATAAACGAAGAAGAAGTGTTTTAGTTGAGATAGGTAAAGAAGATTTTCAACGAGAAATGCAAGCGAAAAACTTAACAATAAAACTTACTGATAAATTAGTAAGTAGTCTCTTTTCCCATAAAGGTGCTAATTCAATTGACGATTTATACTTTGAAATTGGTAAAAATACTATTTCACCAGTTAGTGCAGTAAATAGTCTTAAGGGAGATACAAAATATACTGATGAGGATTTAATTCAAAGAATTAATGAATCATCAAATAAAGGTCAAATCAAAAGTGTATCTAATATTATAGTCGACGGATTAAAGAACCCTTCTATTAGATTATCTAATTGTTGTACTCCGATTCCAGGAGATAAAATTATTGGATATGTTTCTAAAGGTGTAGGAATCGCTGTTCATCGTGTAAAATGTAATAACTTAAAAGGATTAGATCCTAATCGTTATATTGATGTTTATTGGGGAACAGATGATACAAGATCTTATGAAGTAAATATTAAAATTATTGTTTCAAATAGAGATAATGTTTTAGCGGAAATAATTAATACAATAACATCTACAAAAGGTAAAGTTATTCAAGTTGCTGCTTCAAGTAATAAAAGACATGAAGGAGTAATAAAATTAAAATTGAGTATTAAAAATAAAAGTGAACTACAAAATATTATTATTAATTTACAAAAAATAAGTGACGTTTATTCAATTGAAAGAATGATGAAATAATGAAAGTTGTTATTCAAAGAGTTAAAGAAGCATCATGTACAGTTAATAACTCACCTATTTCAAGTATTAGAAATGGTTATTTATTATTTGTTGGTCTAACTCATACTGATACATTAGAAGAAGTAAAATATCTCGCAAAAAAAATTGCTAAAATACGTCTTTTTGAAGATGATAATAATAAAATGAATAAAAGTATCCTAGATATGAATTACGATATTTTATCTATTTCACAATTCACATTATATGCTAATACAAAAAAAGGTAACCGTCCTTCATTTACAAATGCAATGAAACCATTGTTAGCGAAAGAATTATATTTAGAGTTAACTAATATTCTTAATAATGAATATCATATCAAAACATCTAATGGTATTTTTGGTGAGTACATGGATATTTCACTTATAAATGATGGTCCAGTTACTATAATTTTAGAAAGTAAGTAATCTAAATATATTTTTAATTTTTGCTGATTGATAAAAATGTTTAAAAACATACCCGAATAGTGTATATTGAATAAGAGGTGATTTCTTTTATGAAATTATTATTACCTAATTTAAATACTCAAAGATTATTTTTAAGACCAATATCATTAAGTGATGTTGATGATATTTTCGAATACGCTAAAAATCCTTTAGTTGGGCCAAATGCCGGTTGGAAACCTCATGAATCGGTTATAGAAACACAAGCATTTGTAAATTATGGAATTAAAAAAAGAGAAATAGGCCAACCAGGTATTTATGCTATTATTTTAAAAACAAATTCAAAGATGATTGGAACAATTGAAATTCACACATATAATCAATATAAAGGAGAAATTGGATTTGTTTTAAATCCTGATTATTGGGGTAAAGGACTTATTGTTGAAGCCGCACAAGCAGTTATTATTTATGGGTTTGAAATTCTTCATCTGAAAAGACTACAGTATGGATATTTTCTATTTAACCATCGTAGTGAACGTGTTTGCGAAAAATTAGGATTTACAAAAGAAGGCGTTTTAAGAAATAAATTTCAAAACTATAATGGAGAAATAATTGATGAAGTAATTGCTTCAATAACAATTGAAGATTATCTATCAAATAAAATCCCTTGGATTGTAGAATTAAAAAAGGGTTTAAATGTTGACTCTAAAGCCTTTTAAGGTTATAATCAATTTTGTAAACTGATGAAAAAGAATAGTAATTAAATATCTGAGTAATAGAGAAAGATACTATAGCTGGAAGTATCTACAAAGATTTAATGAAGACACTTTTGAGGGCTTTTCTGAAAACAGTAGGAAAAGACGTAACTCGCGTTAAGAGATAAGGGCCTAGGAAACTAGGAACTAAGGTGGTACCGCGGAAAATATTTTCGTCCTTAAACGCTTGTTTAAGGATGTTTTTTATTATTAAGGAGTGATTTCACATGTATCAAAAAATCAAAGGAACGTATGACTTATTACCAAAAGATACTAAAAAATGGCAAAAACTAGAAAAAACAATTCGTAATGTCAGTAAAATTTATAACTATGAAGAAATCAGAACACCAATTTTTGAAAATACAGAATTATTTCATCGTTCTGTAGGTGAAGAAACTGATATCGTATCTAAAGAAACTTACGATTTTGTTGATCGTGGTAAACGTAAAAACACTTTGCGACCTGAAGGAACAGCGCCAGTTGTAAGAAGTTTTATTGAAAATAAATTATACGCTGATAAAGTCCCTATTAAAAAGCTTTATTATATGGGACCAATGTTTCGCTATGAACGTCCTCAAAAGGGAAGATATCGCCAGTTTGCACAGTTTGGTGCTGAAGCATTCGGAAGTTCTTCTCCCTTGCTTGATGCAGAAATTATTAGTTATGCAGTAAGTGTTATAAAAGCATTTAAGATTAAAGATATTGAAGTTCACATTAATTCAATAGGTGATAAGGAATCTAAACTAAATTATAAAAAAGCTTTAGTAGAATATCTTAAAGATGACATTCATACCTTGTGTAATGATTGTCAAAATCGTTATAAAACTAATCCATTACGAATTTTAGATTGTAAAATAGATAAGGATAAAGAATTACTCATAAATGCTCCAAAGCCAATTGATTATTTAAATGAAGAAAGTCAAGATCATTTTGATAAATTAATTACTTATTTAGATGCGATGAAAATTAAATACGTAATCGATAGAAACTTAGTAAGAGGGCTTGATTATTATACTCATACCGTATTTGAGGTTAATGCAAACTTACCAACATTAGGATCTCAAAACACAATTTGTGGTGGTGGAAGATATAATCATTTAGTATCATCGTTAGGTGGCCCGGATGTACCAGGAGTAGGGTTTGCTTTTGGATTAGAAAGATTAATGTTTGCCCTTGAAAGTGTTAATTTCAAAGGTGCCCCTGATTACTTACATCTTTTTATTATGGTATTAGGCGAAGAACAAAAGGAAGATGGTATTAGATTACTTAATAGATGTCGTCTTGGCGGACTATGTAGTGATATTGATTTTCTTGATAAAAGTTTAAAAGCTCAATTTAAATTAGCTGATAATTTAAAAGCGAGATTTATCGCTATTTACGGAGCAAATGAAAAAGCAAAATCAGAAATAAATCTAAAAGATAAAGATAGTGGTACAGAAATAACAATAAAAAGAGATGAACTTTATAATCACATTATTACAGAATTAATGAAACCAAATCCTTTATGTGAAACTTGTAAAGCTGATAACTGTGATAATTGCGAATAAAAAAAGAAAATCATTAAAGGAGAAGATTTAAATGAAAAGAACACATAAAAATGGAGAATTAAATATAACTAATATTAATGAAATTGTTGTTTTAAAAGGATGGGTATCTAAAAAAAGAGATCTCGGAGGACTTGTGTTTATTGATTTAAGAGATAATACCGGAATAACACAATTAGCTTTTAACCCAAATTCACCATTATATGAACAAACACTTGAAATTAAAAATGAATATGTTCTTGAAATTAAAGGAAAAGTAATTGAAAGAAGTTCTAAAAATAAAAATATTTCAACTGGAGATATTGAAGTTGATGTAATTGATCTTGTTATTTTAAACACATCAATGCAAACGCCTTTAATTATTCAAGATAAAACAGATGCATTAGAAGAAACTAGATTAAAATATCGTTATTTAGATCTTCGTAGACCAATTTTACAAGAAAACTTTATTGTTAGACATAAAACTAGTCAAGCTGTTCGAGAATTTTTAAATAATGATGGATTTATAGAAGTCGAAACACCAATTTTAACAAAATCTACTCCAGAAGGAGCACGTGATTATTTAGTACCATCAAGAATTAATGATGGTGAGTTTTACGCATTACCTCAATCTCCACAGATTTTTAAACAATTATTAATGATTTCTGGATTTGATAAATATTATCAACTTGCGAAATGTTTTAGAGATGAAGATTTAAGAAGTGATCGTCAACCTGAATTTACTCAAATTGATATTGAAGCTAGTTTTGTTAGTCAAGAAGAAATATTGAATTTTAGTGAAAAAATGATTAAGCATGTTATGAAAAAAGTTAAAAATATTGATTTAACTGAACAATTTCCAAGAATAACATATAAAGAAGCAATAGATAAATATGGTAGTGATAAACCTGATACAAGATTTGAAATGTATTTAGTAGATATTACTGATATAGCTTCCAAAACTGCCTTTACTGTTTTTACCTCGAATATTGAAAATGGCGGTATTGTTAAAGCTATTAAAGTTAAAAATGGCGCAACACTTTATTCCCGTAAAGGAATTGATAAGTTAACTGAATATGTTAAAAAGTTCCAAGCTAAAGGTATGGCATACTTAAAATATACAACTAAATTAAGTGGAAGTATTATTAAATTTTTAGATGAAAACCTCCAACGAGAAATAATTGAAAAAACGGATTTATTAGAAAATGATTTATTACTTATTGTTTCTGATAAACAAAAAGTTGTTAATCAATCTCTCGGTAATTTAAGAAATTATATTGCGAAAGAACAGCAATTATATACTGATGATGATTATGATTTTACTTGGGTCGTTGATTTTCCAATGTTTGAATATAAAGAAGAATATGGTCGTTATTTTTCACTTCATCACCCATTTACAATGGTTCAAGAACAAGATATTAAGTTGTTAAAAGAAGATCCTACTAAAGCGCTTGCTTATTGTTATGATCTTGTTGTTCAAGGACAAGAACTTGGTGGTGGAAGTATTAGAATTCATCAAGAAAAAATTCAAAATCAAATATTTGATATTTTAGGAATCTCGAAAGAAGAACAACAAATTAAATTTGGATTCTTTTTAGACGCATTGAAATATGGAACACCTCCACATGGCGGAATAGCTTTTGGATTCGATCGTTTAATAATGCTTTTAGTACATACTGAAAATATAAGAGACGTTGTTGCTTTTCCGAAAACTAATAGTGCACAATGCTTATTAACTGAAGCACCTGGTAAGGTTTCAAATGAACAATTAAAAGATTTATCTATCAAAATTATTAAATAATTTTATTTATAATAATATTATGATATAATTAAATGATTAAAGGATGTGATTAAATGGATAACAAAAATAAATTCTTAAGTGATAAAGTACTAAATAAAATACTAAAAATTCTTGGGATACTCCTATTATTCTTGGCTGTCATTTTTATGGTTAGTCAATTTGGTGAATTATGGGATAAAATCACCGGAGCATTTAAAGCGGTATTAGCCCCCGTTATTCTAGCTTGGTTAATATCACTTGTTATCTATCCGATAATTAGATTGCTTGAAAGAAGAGGTGTTGGTCCAAGAGGACTTAGTGCTACTATTGTTTATTTCGGAACAGCTATTCTTTTGATTTTAGGATTACTTTATTTAACACCTTATATTGTTGATCAAATCGGACAATTTTTTGATACAGACGTTCCCAGAATTACCGAATATCTTCAAAATGATTTTCGAACAGATTTTATTTTCGGAACTGATATTTACGATTGGATTGCTGAAACTATTAATAAATCAACAATTATTGAAGATGTTATTAGTTCAATGATTGATAATCTACAAGCATCATTATCTAATTCAATAATGAACTTGTTAGTTGTTTTATTCATTCTTCCTGTTTTCTTGTTTTACTACCTATTAGATTATGAATTAGTGAATGATTCACTTCGTTCAATTATTCCTTTGAAATATGAAAAAGATGCTAGTGATTTAGGTAATCGATTAAATCAAACAGTTGGAGCATATATTCGAGGTCAACTAATGTTAATGGTTGCGATTGGATCAGTAGCGACTATTATTTACAAATTGATCGGTCTAAAATACTTTTTCGTCTTTGGATTTATTGTTGGTATCACAAATATTATTCCTTATTTTGGAGCGATTATTTCATTGGTTCCAGTAGTAGCTTACGCTATAATTACAAAAGACACTGGACCTAATCCATTTGTTGTTGTATTAGTAAATATTGTTTTACAAACAATTGAAGGTAATATTTTTCAACCAATTATTATGGGTAAACAATTACAAATTCACCCATTATTAATTATTGTTTCAATTTTATTCTTTGGTAGTTTATTTGGAACTTTAGGAGTGGTCTTTGCAGCTCCAGTTGCTGCGATAATTAGAGTTTTAATTCATTTTTACAATGAAAAGAAAGAACTGCGTAGAGCGAATCAAGTAAACGCTCCTCCAACAGTCTAATGAAAAGAAAAAAGATTTATAATCTTTTCCAAATAAACTTAATATTATTTTATACATTTTGTTTTTTTCTAGTTCCCATTTTGCTAGTTATTTCGTATATTTTTGATTTATATAATTATACTAGCATTAATAATATAATTTTAATTGCTGGTAGTATTACAATTATTGTTTTTGCAATTGGACTTACCTATCTTTTAACTACAAGAGAACAATACAGAAGAAAATTAAAACCATCATATCAAAAAGAGTTTTTAATTTTGATTGTTATTGTTACTTTTGGAGTATTAGGAATTGCAATTTTATTTATTTATTTAGGTGGATTATTATTTTATGTACCACACGTTACTATTCCGTTGTTTCTATTTGCATATTTAATCCTCTTTATAGTAGGTCAAAAATACTTTAACGTAAATTTATTAAGAAGATAATGACTACTTAGGTAGTCATTTTTGTCAGGGTGATTAATATGATTTTTAAGAAAACTATTCAATTAATTGGAAAAGAAAAGTTTGAACTACTCCAAAAAAGTAGTGTTTTAGTTATTGGCCTCGGTGGCGTTGGTGGCCATGCGGTTGAATCACTTGTTAGAAGTGGAGTTGGGGAAATAATTATTGTTGATCAAGATATAGTTGATGAATCGAATATTAATCGTCAAATTATTGCATTACATTCTACAATAGGAATACCTAAGACAACAGTAACTAAAAAAAGACTTTTAGATATTAATAAAGACTTAAGAATAACTGCATATCATACTTTCTATAATTTAGAAACAAAAAATAAAATCTTTAATCATAAAATTGATTACGTTATAGATGCGATTGATACCGTTACGTTTAAAATAGATATTATTAAAGAATGTTTAAACCGTCATATTCCTTTTATTTCTGTAATGGGACAAGGAAATAAACTTCATCCAGAATTGTTAGAAATATCAGAAATAACAAAAACAAGTTATGATCCTTTAGCTAAAATTATTCGTGTTAAACTTCGTAAAGAAAATATAAAAGGAAAAGTTCCAGTTATTTACTCAAAAGAAGAGCCACATAGTCAAGATACAACAAAACGTGCACCGGCATCTTCATCGTTGGTACCACCAGCTGCAGGAATACTTGCAGCAAGTTATATTATAAATAAAATTATTGAATAATCAAAAATTATTTTATCGAATAATTGGAGGATAAATAATGAAAACAATTGTTATGGCTGGAGGATGTTTTTGGGGAGTAGAAGCATATTTCAAACAGCTTAATGGTGTTATAAAAACAACTACCGGATATATTAATGGTAAGGGACAACCAACTTATGAACAAGTTTGTAATTTTTCAGGTCATGCTGAAGCCGTTATGGTTACATATGACTCGAAAATCATTCCGTTAAAAAAACTTTTAGATCATTTCTTTAATATTGTAGATCCAACTTCAATTAACAAACAAGGAAACGATATTGGTATTCAATATCGTACTGGAATCTATAATTTTAATAATGATCAAGAAGCATTTATTAAAAATTATTTCCAAATTAAACAAAAAGAATATCAAAAAAATATTGTAATTGAATTAGCTACAGGACTAATATTTTATCCTGCTGAAGAATATCATCAAAATTATTTAGAAAAAAATCAAGATGGTTATTGTCATATTGATTTAAATAGTTACACAAAAATAAAGTAGGTGAAGATTATGTTGAAAGTTTTAATAATTGGTGCTCAAAATATTGATATTTTCGCTAAAACACAAGATGACTATCTTCTTCATGACTCTAATTTAGCAAAAATCCATATTGCTTTTGGAGGAGTTGCGAGAAATATTGCTGAAAATCTTAATAAAATGAACAATCCTGTTTCTTTTTTATCTATTTTTGGTGATGATTATTTCTCTTTAAGTGCTAAAAATAGTTTAGAAGATATGGGTATTGAAATAAAAGAAAGCTTATTTTTAAAAAACATGACAAATAGTGTTTATTTAGGAGTGATGGATAAAGAAAATGATTTATTTTTAGGAATAAATGATATGGACATTTTACAAAAACTAGATATTTCATATTTGAAAACAAAAAATAGTTATATTGATTCTTTTGATATTTTAGTTATAGATAATAACTTAACAATTGAAGCAATTGAGTACTTATTAATTAAATATCAATATAAAATAATTGTCATGGACGCCGTAAGCACTAAAAAAGTTACTAAAATTTCACAGTTACTTCAATATATTGATCTTCTTAAAGTGAATCAACTAGAGTTAGATAAATTAATTAGTGAAGATAATATTGATCTTCAATTAAAAAAGATATTGAAAAAAGGAGTATCTAAAGTATTATTAACAAATCAGGATAAAGAAATAAAACTTGCGATAAAAACGGAGATATTATCAATATCTCCTATCCCAATAAATGAGATTGTTAACGCTTCAGGCGCAGGAGATGCATTTCTAAGTGGCTTTATTCATGGAATGATACATCAATTAACTAACCAAGAGAGTCTAGAATATTCTAAAAAACTAGCATATCTTACATTATTATCGAATAATTCAACAAACAATTTATTATCAATAGAAAAGGTGGATGAAATAGATGAATAATTATATTGAATATAGTAAAGAAGTAGAAAAAGCATTGAAAAATAACTTACCTATTGTTGCACTCGAATCAACAATTATTTCGCATGGAATGCCATATCCTCAAAATGTTGAAACAGCATTAGAATGTGAAAAGATTGTTCGAGATAATGGAAGTATCCCGGCTACAATAGCTATTCTTAATGGAAAACTAAAAGTAGGACTTAGTAGCAAAGAAATTGATTTTCTAGGTAAAAAAGGACTCGAGATTGTTAAAACATCAAGAAGAGATATTGCTTATAATATTGCTAATAAGATTGATGGAGCGACGACTGTTTCCGCAACAAGTTATATCGCAAATTTAGCTAATATTTCTGTTTTCGCAACAGGTGGAATTGGTGGAGTACATCGTAATGCTGAAACTACTTTTGATATTTCAGCTGATTTGGAAGAACTCGCTCAAACACCAGTTTTAGTTGTTTGCGCTGGTGCTAAAGCTATTTTAGATTTAGGATTAACAATGGAGTATTTAGAAACAAAAGGTGTCCCAGTTATTGGATATACTACAAATACTTTGCCAGCTTTTTACACAAGAGAATCCGATTATTTAGTAAATTTTAGAATTGATACACCTTCTGAAATTGCTTCTGTTTTTCATGCGCAAGTAAAACTTGAATTACCAGGAGGAATGCTTGTTGCTAATCCAATAAGTAAAAAGTACTCAATGGATAAAGATATTATCGAAAAAGCAATTAGCGAAGCTATTATTGAAATGAATAAATTAGGAATAAAAGGGAAAGAAACTACTCCTTATTTACTTGCTAAAATAGCGGAAATAACAAAGGGTGATTCTTTAAAATCAAATATTCAACTAGTTTACAGTAACTGTAAACTAGCTAGTGAAATAAGTGTAGAATTAAATAAATTGAAATAAAGGGGAAATAAATTATGAAAAGAAAAGACTATATCTCGTGGGATGAATACTTTATGGGTGTTGCGCTACTTTCCGCGATGCGCAGTAAAGATCCTCATACACAAGTTGGAGCTTGTATTGTTAATCAAAAGAAAAGAATTATTGGAATTGGTTATAATGGGTTTCCATATGGCGTAGAAGATGATACTTTTCCATGGGTAAAAAAAGGAGATTGGTTAGATACAAAATATCCGTATGTAGTTCATGCTGAACCTAATGCTATTTTAAATTCTACAGTAAGCTTAGATAATTCAACTTTATATGTGACACTATTTCCGTGTAATGATTGTGCTAAACTAATTATCCAAAGTGGCATAAAAGAACTTGTTTATTTAGAAGATAAATATCATGATCAAGATTCTTTTACTGCTTCAAGAAGAATGTTTGATAGTGCTAAAATAATTTATCGTAAAATGGAAAAGATTGATATTAAGTTGATTAAATAATAATGAAAAAGACCTTTATTAAATATAAATATTATATAATTGCTTTTTTAGTTCTATTTATTCCATTAATGTCTATTAGTATTTATCAAATAGAGTATTCATTAATTGCTCCTGGACTTACTGACAATATTGATACCTTTTTAATTATTGAAGGAGGATATAATACTGAGAATACTTTTCATACAACAAGTGTTATGGTAGTTGATAAGGTAACAGTATTACAATATTTATTAGGAAACTTAGATAATAAAATAACTGTAAGGGAATTTCCTGAATATTATAATCATATTAATCTTGATGATTTAAATACAATGGATTATTTGATGAAAGATAATTCGCTTTCTACAAGTATCGTTGTTGGAATTCAAAATTCTAATTATAATATAGATTATAATTCTTATCTAACAGTTTATTTAATATATGATTATTTATCACCTAATTCATTAGAAATAGGTGATAAGATTTTAGAAGTAAACGGAAGTAGCGATCTTGAAACGACTCTTAATAATATCGCTTGTGGTGATACTGCAGTTTTTAAGATTATTAGAGATGATGAAATATTATCTGTGAGTGCAGTTAACAATCTTCATGATGATGAAACTTGCTCATTTGGAATATATCTTAAATACTATACAGAAATTATTAATAAAGATGATAGAGTTAATATTGAAATAGTGAAAACGAATACCGGAGGACCAAGTGGTGGGCTTATGCAAGCTTTGTTTGTCTATTATAGTCTTACGGCTTCTAACATTGAAACTAATCTGAAAATAGCAGGAACCGGAACAATTGATATTGATGGTAATGTTGGACCGATTGGTGGTGTTGAACAAAAAATTATTACTGCTACGTTAAATAACATTGATCTCTTTTTTGTTCCGCATTTAAGTGATGATGATAATGATAATTATATTAAAGCATTAAAAGTGCTTAATACATTAAATACTGATATGCTCTTAGTTGGAGTTAGTACTTTTGATGAAGCACTTGAATTCCTTAATAATTACACTCGAGGTGATTCAAATGAATGATAAAAAACATTCTGTTTTAAAAGAATTAAATCATTTATTTGAAAAGATTGAGATTTTTAAAAGTTTTTTAACTGGAGCAATTTTCTTTTTCTTCCCAGCTATCTTACTAGGAGCATTGACAGTTAACATCGCTCCACTTTATTATTATCACTTTATTTATAT
>Ga0190303_1000156_pt1 | contig 28544 bp, 27 predicted proteins | sample 48700701_MG_FD_161672 | JGI IMG/M metagenome (GOLD analysis project Ga0190303, IMG submission 161672) | Hydrothermal vent sediment bacterial communities from Southern Trench, Guaymas Basin, Mexico - 4870-07-0-1_MG | ecosystem: Environmental > Aquatic > Marine > Hydrothermal vents > Sediment ... | reverse complement strand
GTGACGCTTCTGATTCACAACATATTATTACTGCTAATGGTAATACTAAAATATATAGTGATGGGGTGTTTAATGGTAGTGTATATTTTGGTACAGGTAGTGATTATTTAACAATTCCAGATAGCTCTGACTGGGCATTTGGATCTGATGATTTTACGATAGATTTTTGGGTAAAATTTGAAACCGCGCCAGGAACATCTTTGTGGGAATGCTGTGCTGCGCAATGGTATACTTCTGGTGATGGTGACGAATCTTTTTATATAGGTATTAATAGTCATCATAGTAATGTTATGGAATTTGCTTACAGTACTACTGGCTCTGATTCCATTGGTTGTACTACTGATTATACACCATCTGCAAATGTATGGTTTCATTACGCTGTTGTTAGAAATGGTGATACGCTTAAACAATATATCAATGGAGAAGAACGTGGTTCGTGTTCTATTGGGTCATCATCTTTGCATAATAGTTCTAGAATATTAGAAATAGGCAGTTTTCAATCTGGCGCCTCCCATAATTTTAATGGTAATATTTGTGAATTACGTATTTCTAATGGAATTGCACGTTGGACTTCTGAATTTGATGCACCTACGAAACCATATATTGCGGATTCACATACTGTTCTTTTATTGCATTGTGATGGTGATTTATCTAGCTCAGCCCATACTATAACTTGTAATGGCAACCCTCAATTTTATTCTTCCGAGGGTAAGTTTTACGGTAGTTATTATTTTGATGGTACTGGAGATTATATGACAGTGCCTAGTAGTAGTGATTGGACTTTTGGTACTAATGATTTGACTTTAGATTACTGGTTATACATTAAAAAATACGGTGTATATTATTTTGGTTGGTATAACGGTGGAGCATGGTTTGATTATAGTAGAATAAGTATTATTAGTTATGTTTCTGGATCTACCCATAAACTTTACGTTAGATTTGGCGGTCCAGACGACGATCTTATAAGTAGTTCGGATTTTCCTTTGAATACTTGGGTTCATGTAGCTATAATTAGGTATGGCAGTGATTTTAAGTTATTTATGAATGGTATGCTTGAAGATTCTTTTTCTAGTTCGAGCTCGATTAATAATATTACATACCCATTATATATTGGTAATTTGAATTCAACTGGTATAGGATCTTCAGAGTTGTTGGACGGATATATGGATGAAATACGTGTATCTAATGGAGTTGCTAGATGGACCTCTGAGTTTATTACACCATCAGGCCCGTACGGAAGTTCGTGGGATAATCGTAAAAAAATCGCTGTTACTACTACTGTTTCTGGTGTTGAAACGCAGCTTTATACTGAAATAGAACGTTGGGATAGTATAAATAATAAGGCGTGGCTTTGGACCAAAGTACCTACGATTTTATCTGGTACAGATACAACACTTTATTTATATTATGACAATGCTCATGGTGATAATACTTCGTATGTTGGTGATACTGGTGATGAGGCGGCTCAAAATGTTTGGGATGATGATTTTGTTGGTGTTTGGCATATGGCACAAGATCCGTCATGTGGTTCTGCTAAATTGTTAGATTCAACGAGTTATGATAATAATGGTGACGCTCAAGGTAGTATGACGTCAGACGATTTGGTATCTTCTGTTGTTGGTGATGGTATAAGTTTTGATGGAAGTGACGACCATTTTATTGTTTCGGATGACAACAGCTTGGATGTAAGCAGTCTTACTGTTAGTGTAATTTCAAAAACGACAGATACTAATACTAGAGATTTGGTTAGTAAATGGTATGATGGTTCAACAGCAGCGTGGGATTTATATTATTATAATTCGGCTGCTTATTTTAGAGCGTCACTTGGTGGTGTTGAACAAAGTGTTTCAGCCAGTGGTACTTCCAATATATATCAATATGTGACAGGTGTTTTTAATGACCAGGAAAATGAATTGTCATTATTTTTAGATGGAATTAAAAAAGATAGCTATAGTGATTCTAATAGTATTGGTACTAATACTGCTGATTTGAAGATAGGTAAAATATCACATAGTGGTAGCTATACATATTATTATAATGATGTGATGGATGAAGTTCGGGTGTCTTCAACAGCTAGATCAGCTGGATGGATAAAAGCAGATTATTACTCAGTTTTTAATAGTTTAATTACTTTCTCTGAAGCGCATTTTGTTGATTTTATTTTTAGTGATCCATGTCCAGCTGATGGGTCTACTCAATATGGATATAGGCATTTATTAAAAATAATTGTGACTTCTAGTGGTAATTTTGCTAGTTCATATAAAAATGATATTACTTTTTATGATGGTGCTAATAACAAGATTGGAAATACATTGTCGGGTGTTGATAGTGGATCTCGCGCGACTAGTACTGATTATTATTTTACTCCTACAGCTAGTTCAAATACTTGGTATGTGTATTCGACAACTAGTGGTTATGATGCAACTAGTGCTACTTATAGTTTTGATAATTTGTTTTTATGCTCGGGTTATACAGCAGTAGATGGTGTTAGAACTTCTGGTATCCCTGTTAGATTATATAAACGCAGTGATGGTGAATTATTAGGATCAGCTATGTCTAGTGGTGTGAGTGGTACGTTTGAAATACCAACATCGTATACTGGTTATCATTACGCTGTTGCTATACACCCAACTGATGAATATAGAAATGCAGAAATATTTGATTGGTTATCTCCAGTAATTTCATAGGGAGTTATTTAATGTCATATGAAAAACCACCTATAAATAAAGTGCCTTTTAAATTTAGCTCTACAGGTTATTCAACACCTGAGTTTAGTAATGTGCCTTTTCGGTTTAATGTTAGGCCATCACACCAGCAAACCGCTGATATGAAGGCAACAATAAATGTATTTGGTATATATTGTACTTCTACTTATACTTATGTTAAAGATAGACAAACATATATAGTTGGTTATACAACCAGTGGTGTGCAGATTCTGAAAGATAAAACTATTTATGGTGGTATTAGAGATCTTTGTGCGTCCTTGGTGCGAGCGCCTACTCATGTAGATATTTCCGCTTATATTCGTGCTACCTCTAATTTTCTTGACTTAAATGGTTATATAAAAAGCACTATTCAGGCTTATGCTGATATTATAGCTGATATTTATGGTGTCCCACCATCAGATTTATCAGCATTTATACATGGATTTGATACTAGAAGTATGCCTGCTACGATTTATGGATTAGCTATAAGGGACATATCAGCTTATATTGGTACACATCCACCAAGTAATTTAGCCGCTATTTTAAATGTAATTGAGATACGTGATCTTACAGCTTCGGTTGTTGGTAATTGGTGGCATGGGAGTGCTGAGTTAGCAGCTAAAATTTATCGCATTTTTGATCATAAATATAAAAATTTGCAGGCTATTTTACATGGTTGGCAAGAAGTAAATATATCAGCTTATATTAAATCAGTATATTTTAGAGACCTTGTAGCAAATATACAAAGCAGTGCTATATTTGATTTATTGGCATCTTTAACTTCTATTGGGCCAGTTGATTTACCTTCATTTATACATGGGTTTGATTTAACTAATATATCTGCTTATCTTAATGGTCAGTACGGGCCGTATGATATTCAAGCTAGTTTAACTAGTATACCACCACAAAATTTATTAGCTTACATTAAAGGTTTTAAAGGATTAGGCGTAGAATTTGATTTACGTGGTTATATAAGTGGGTGGGGTGTTAATAATTTAGGTGCTTTTATTAGTCCTATACGTTATGTTGATTTAGTAGCACGTCTAAATGTGTTTGGTAAGTCATCTGATATTACTGCATCAATTATACCAAATACTATTTTAATGAAGAAAGCTATTCAGATATCATTACTAGAGCATAAAGATCTGAACGCTGTAGTGAATTTTATGTGTTTTGGGTCTGGTTATAGAGATTTGCCTGCTTATATGTATACTATTTATAAATTGGATTTAGGTGCAAATATTATAGGTTATGGTGGTGGTACTCCAGATTTTTATAGTGATTTGAAGGCTTATATAAATTCAGAAGATTATATTGTGCAAGATAAGTTCACTCTAAAATATATTCCGGAAATTGATAAATATGCAAGATTACGTTTAAGATTTGGTGTAACTGATAAATATATAACATGGGATACATTTGATATTTTATATAGTACATATTATGCAAAAGATTTGATGGCATCGATCACTGGTGTATTGAATAATAGTGATTTAAGTGCTAGTTTAACAGCCATGTTTGATTGGAATTATAGTGAATTGCCTGAGTATGTAAAACCGAAGACCCATGAAGTATTTATTAATATTAATCGTTTTGAAGATCAATGGCGTAGATTTGTTGAAATAATATTTGATAAATCTGGTACTAAACCATTTGAATATTTTTATGTTAGTGGCACCAACAGAGTTTATAAAATTGATAGGTCTCGTAATTGGACTATTTGGGTATCTGGTTATAATACTACTGATGATAGTTTAATTGAGCGAACCAATGTTAGGCGTAAATATATATTTAATTTATCGAATTATAGTACTATTGATGAAGCTATTAGAGACTTAATGGAATTTGCAGCTTATCCTCTGCATAGTGACTTGGTTGCTAATATATATGCTAATTTACCTAATCATATAGATATTACAGCTTCCATAGATGTTAAATCTGTGTATTCGTGGGTTAAACATTTATCTGCTTTGGTTGTACCTTATTTTAAGGAAAGCACTGATATAAATGCTAAAATTGAAGCTGAGTTATTTAAAGGCTCTATTGATATCAACGCTTTAGTATCACCAATTGATCCGTTTACTGCGCCTTCTGGTGATGAAATATTATTTACATTTGAAAGTAATGATTATACACCTCCAGATTATGACAATGTCGATACGATATGGACTGGAGATGATTAAATTATAGGAGTGTGTTATGGCTATATCCTTTGGAGATGGAAGAGACGGTAATTTAGTTGTTTCTTCTGGTACGTTTAATGTTAATACTGATGCTAGTGGTTCAAGATCCTATGCTGATGGTATATCATATAAGGTAACTTCTAATCCATCTTCTATATTTATAACGCTTGGTAGACAGCCAAACGGGTTATCTATAGGAGATAAAATATTATTGATCAATTTACAAGGTGGAGATGATGATTACGATGATGTTGGAAATTGGGAGGTATTAACTATTGTAGATGTACAATCTACATTTGTGCAAGTTAACAGTATCCCATCGATGTCTTATGATGGTACTACATGGTCTAATCAGAAAGTTGTGATACAAAGAATACCACAATATGAAAATGTTACAATATCTGGTGGTGCATCTATTACTACTTGTAGATGGGATAGATTATCTACTACCCCTAGTGGACCGGCTGGTTATTATACTGGTATTATATCCATGTTTGTTAGTGATACACTAACAGTGTATGGTAGTATTAACGCGAAATATAAAGGATATGCTGGTGGTGCACAAGGTGGTGGTGGTAGTGTTTCGTATGGCTATCCTGGTGAGAGTACTGGTAAGCCTAATACTAGTATAGGTACGAGTGGTAATTATATACTGGAAGGTGGTGGAGGTGCTGCTTTTTATCCTGGTTCTGGAGGTGCTGGTGGTGGTCATGGTACTAATGGTATGAATGGCCAGCCAAATGCGGATGTTTCTTCGTACATAGCTTATGGGGCTGTGGCATTTGGAGATGAAGTTCTTTCTAGAATGAATTTTGGTGGTGGTGGATCTAGTGCAGGGTTTGGTCCAAATGGTAGGTATGGCGTTAAAGGTGGTTATGGTGGTGGTATAATATATATACATGCTAGGACTTTAAATTCATATGGTATTATTACATCAAATGGTGAAGTTGGGGCTACTGGTGTTAAGGTTTACGATAATAATAGTGGAGGTGGAGGTGGAGGCGGTGCTGGTGGTACTGTATATATAAAAGCTTACGATATAGTTGGCATTGGATCCAGTATAACGGCAAATAAGGGCACTGGTGGTCCTAGAGATACAGCTGCGTCTAAATCAAAAAACGGTGGTGACGGTGGAGAAGGTAGAATTAGAGTAGATTATACCAAAGTTAATGGGGTAAATTGGCCAAATGATACTGCTATTAATAATATTGTTGATCCAAATCCTTATACAGTTAGATTGCCATATGGGTGGTATTATTTTTCTGGACATACGAACTTTTTATATGATGTGCCGGCCAGTGGGATTAAGCTATATGCTTATAGGCGAGATAATGGATCTTATATGGGTACTACTACTTCAAGTGGTGATGGTGGATTTGAAATATTAACTACGTATAGTGGATCTCATTTTTTGGTTGCTCTTGATGATGAAACCGGTGCTTCATATAACGATTTAGTCATTGGAAAAATAATACCAGCTTACCATTCTTAATTTATTATTTTTATGTATTTTATCTAGCAAAATTAGAATTTTATTCTATAATATAGTTGAATTCTATTAAAATCGAGGACTATATTATATGAAATTAGAGTGTATTGAGGCTACAACTATTCCTGATAGTTGGTTTCAGTCTATATATCGAATAATAAATAGTGGTAGAGTTTATACAATAGATAGAGGTAGTTACGAAGGCCAACAACGTCTTGAGTTTGATCATATTACAATTCATATAAAATATCCTAATTCTAGGCCTTTACTACCTGAATGCCCACCTGGATGCGGGGTTCCAAACCCGGCCTCTAATGAATATTTAGAGGAATATCTTCCTTACTTATTCACATCGTATAAGCAACCAAATGAATTATATACTTATGGTTGTTATCTAGAAAAACAAATAGAAAAAGTTATAGAAATATTTTCTAATGGTGATCATGGGACTAATCAAGCCTGTATGACTATTGGTGATGCTGAATCTATTAATTTAGATGACCCACCATGCTTAAAGATAATTGATTGTAGGGTTATAGATAAGAAATTAAATTTTATAATATATTTTAGATCTAATGATTTGTGGAATGGCTATCCAGTTAATATAGCATCGTTACAATTGTTAAAAGAGTATATAGCTGAAGCATCTGGGTTAGAAGATGGTGAATTAATTTATAATAGCAAAGGGTTGCATTTATATGATCATGTGTGGGAATTAGCAAAAAACGTAGTTGGAATTAAAAAATAGTTAAATAGTAACTAGCAAAATTCAAATATTATTCTATACTATAGGTATGAGGAATTAAACTATGAGTAAATTTTGGGATAAAGTAGCAAAATGTAATCATAAAAATATAAGTCCTAATTATTTAGATGGTGGTCAATGTGAAACACCTTATTGTGAATGGTCAGAGGAGCATTGTTTAGATTGTGGAGTTTATATAACAAAGTGTGGGTGTAGTTATTGTAACAGAATGGATGGATGGCCATGGAAAAGACGCAAAAAGAACTTGACAAATTATATAAAAATTGTATAGAAACTTGGGGAGTTGAGGCCCAGTTGAGACAAGCACAAGAGGAATGTGCTGAATTGATTGTTGCGATAAATCATTTTTTAAGAAACCGTAAAAATAGTTTAAGAGAAATTGTTGAAGAAACAGCTGATGTATTTTTGATGGTTCATCAGATGATGGAAATAGTCGGTAAGGATAAAGTTATTGAAATAGTTTTTAGTAAATCAAGATCAATAGCTAAACATATTGATAATAAACGAAATAAAGACTAAGTATTTTTTGTAAAGTGATTTATAAAAAGGAGAATTGGTATGGAATTTATAATCCCTGTAGATACATTACAGCATATAGTTACACAGATGTCCCAAGTAATTAAAATTGCTTCTGATGATGTCACAAGTATGGTATTAATTGAGGTATTAGAAGATAGGGTTAAATTTTATGGTACAAGTGACAGCGTGTATGTCGTTATGACCGCAAGAGATTGTGAGGTGATAGAAAATGGTAAAATCATATTACAATTGCGAGATATTAGTAATTATATAAGTAAGTTTACACCACTTAGTGATGGTTTTGGTACAAAGAATTTTAGGATTGCGGCTGATGACAGAGAAGGTATTATTAAAACTAAAACATATCTGGCATCTGGTAAATCTTCTTATAGGACATTAAAATTTAAAACATTTAATATTGGTTTATTACCGTTGGTTAAAGATTTTGATGAAGCACAATTAATTATAAATAGTGATATTTTGTTAGAAGGGTTGAATAGGATAATACATTGTGTTGATCCGAGTGAAATACGTGAGGCATTAGCTGGTGTATATATTGCAATAAATAAAGATGAAATAGTATTTGCTGGAACTAATGGAATAAAATTAGCGGAATCACGGTTGCAGATTGTGGCAGATATAGAGCAATCACAATATGTTTTGAAATTTTCGGTAGCACACGCTATGAAGCAATTGCTTGATCATAATGCTCAGGTATTTATAAAGTTTGAGGGCCAAGATGTTTATATTAAATGCAATGATGTTTATATATCTGGTGGAATAGTTTTGAATGAGCCATATCCTGATTATAAGCCAGCGCTACAATCCTATGAAAAAATTATTTCAATACCACGATATGATTTAATAGATAGTATGTCAACAGTTGTTGGTGTTTTAGATCAAGAAGATAATAATCGTTTGACTATTGTGTTCAATGATAATAAAATGCTATTGAAAAATGATAGGCTTGAAGTGGTTCATGAATTTGATTATAAATTTGAACATAATTTAGATGTTGATATTAATGGTGTTTATTTATTAGCAATGATAACCAATTTTGTTGGTAAAACGTTAGAAATTTGTTTTATTGATAATAATAGACCACTTATTTTTAGAGATAAAGAGAATATTGATAATACTGCTTTACTAATGTTATTAAGGAGACGATAATGATTGAATACCAATCTGATTTATTTTCTAATGGTAAATCTGTTAATGAAGTTCGGATTGAGGCGGCTAAAGATATATTAATTAGAGCTGGTTATAGAGTTATTGATCCAATAAATATAAATAGTGAAGTAACTACTAAAAAGCAATTAAGGGACTATTTTTATTTGCGATTGGATTCAAAATATCCAAACAGACATTTATTGCACCCGCCTAATATAAAATATGAAATGCAAATAATTAGTAGATTTGTTGAATCTAGAATGTATGGCGCTAGTGAAAAGCGGGCTATACAAGAATGTGTTGAAATTATTGACGCTTTATTTAACTATGAGGATGAGTTTAATTTCAAGTATCCAATATCAGATATCGGTATTTTAGGTCAAGGTAAATTAGCATGGATTACAGAAAAAGCATTAACTATTATTGCTAAAAAACGGTATGAAAAAATAGAAACTGAAATGTACAGGAAAGCTGATGAAATAGAAAATGATTGTGAAATTGATGTTGAAGAAAAAATTAATAATTTAGATGCATTGTTAGAAAATATGGGGGTTTAATAATGGCTAAAAAGAAAAAAGAAATTAAATCAAAAAAAGAGGCTAGTTTATTAAAAATTGCTGAGAAAACGATAGAAAAGAAGTATGGTAAAGGTATAATCAGTAGTTTAGGTGAGCATGAGGATTTAACTATAGACGCTATTTCAACTGGTTGCTTGTCTTTGGATGCTGCTCTTGGTGTTGGTGGTTTTGCAAGAGGTCGTTTATATGAAGTATTTGGCCCCCATAGTAGTGGTAAGTCAACATTGGCATTAAGTGTTATTATGCAAGGGTTGTTAAGGTCTATGGTGGTAGTGTACATAGATGCTGAGCATGCTCTTGATCCTAAATTAGTACGGAATATGGGTGAGCAGGTTGGTGTAAATGCTGACACAATTAAACTTGTGCAAGCATATACAGGTGATGATAATTTACAAATAGCTGAAGAATTGATGAAAACTGGTGAAGTGGATATTGTAGTTGTTGATAGTGTATCGGCTTTATTACCAAAAGGTATGGCTGAAGGTGAAATTGGTGATAATTATATTGGTCAATTGGCAAGGTTGATGAGTAAGGCTTGTAATAAACTTACCCCTGTTGCTAATCGTACTAATACACTTTTGATTTTTATTAATCAAATAAGGCATGATATTGGTAAATGGGGGGATAGTAGAGTGCCGACTGGTGGAGAAGCATTGGCTTTTTATGCTACTGGTAGAATACGAGTTGATGGTGGTGAGACTAAGTCTACTCGTATTTTGAATGAGGATGGTGTAGTTATTGGTCATGAAAGTAGTTTTTTAGTTATTAAGAATAAATTAGCTGCCCCATGGCGTACAGCTAAAATTAATTTGATATATGGGCATGGGTATGATTTTGTAGCTGAAGTTGTAAATTTATCGATTGATTTTGGTTTTATAGATCAATTAGGCGCATGGTTTGAGATCGATGATAATCGTATACAAGGTAAAAAGAATTTAGTTGAACTATTTAGAAATGATTTTGAATTATATACTAAATATCGTGAGAAATGTATTTCAATGTTGGGGCTTAATAATGAGTAAGCAATCTGATATGATTTATGAACTATTAAAGCAAGCATTCCCATATAGTATTGTGAAAAAAGAATATTATGTTAAATATAATGGACAAAGATTATTTTTTGATTTTTATGTAAAAGATTTTAATTTGGTGTTTGAAATACAAGGACGGCAACATAGTGAATATGTGAGTCATTTCCATGGCGACAGGCATGGGTTTTTGGAAACAAAACGCCGTGATAATCTTAAAGTATGTTATTGTCAAGAGAAAGAACTTGATTTGGTTATTATTAATTATGATGAGGATATAAATACTGTACATAAGCTACTTGAAAAGATTAGTAGAGTGTTAAATGATTAATTGTATCTATTAGGGGTGGTTGTTTGATGGTTGATATAATAATTAAAGATAAAAATGATGATATATTGGATAAAGACTGTCCAGATTTTGTTCCACTTGACGATGGTACGATTATTGGGGACAGAAAATATTGTAATTTGTCATTTGAATGCAAACAAATTGGTTTTTATTCAGAGTACTGTGAATTTTTCGATGCAAATGGTAAGTTAATACTTAGAGATTATCTTTGTACTGGTAAAAAGGTAAAACCAGACGAGATTACTAAAGATGAGGAAGCTAACTAATGAATATGAATGATTATTTAAGTAAGCGATCAGCTGAACTTTTGTTGGATAAGATGCCAAGAAATGAGCATATTATGGATGAAATATTTCAATTTGATGTTAGAAATTTGGAGTCTACTTCTTCACTTAAAATAAGTCAATTTATTATTGGACTATCTCAATTTTTGATTTATTTTGGGTCGCAAATAAATAAAACTAAAGTATCATTAATGCAAAAGCGTAATGTAATCGATTCATATGTAGATAAATCTGAAATAAAAGCTAGGACTAAAGCTGAAAAGCGTCGTCGTGTTATTGATTCTAACCCAGAATTGCAGCAAATTTGGCTTGGTATAGAATCAGCTGAACAAGAGCTTGCATTAGTTGAAAATAGAGAAAAATATTTAATAGAATTAATTAATAGTTTTAAGCGCGAACTTACTCGTCGTGAAAATGAATTAAAATTGATAAGAACAGAGCGAAGGTATTAATAATGAGTGAAGCTATTAAGAATATGTTTTGTCGTGCCATATATGAACGCGCTGTGTTATCATATTGTTTTAAGTCGTCTGATAATTATTATACAATTGCTTCTATGGTTTCTACTGATGATTTTCTTAGTAATGATCATAAGCTTATTTTTACTATTTTAGGTACGTTAATTAAACGTGGTGTATCATCATTTGATAGTACTTTAATCATAAGTGAAGCAAAAGCAGATGGGGTATTAAAACAAATAGGTGGGTATGAATATATTGATGCTGTGATTGGTACAGATGTAAGTGATGGTAATTTGGAATATTATATACGTAAATTACTTGATGCAAGTACTAAGTATAAATTATATACTTGTTTGAAAAAGCACTGTTTTAAGTTAGAAGATAGTTCGCAAGATGAAAATACAGCATCTGATTCTTTAATGGATTCTGTTGAATCGGATATTATGGGTTTATCTACGCAGTCGAAATTTATCGCTGAGCCTAAGAATTTGGCTGATGGTTTAGAAGAATATATAGAAGAGCGCCGTAAGCATCCAGTGGAGTACTGTGGTATTAGTAGTGGATTTCCAATATTTGATAAACGAATTGATGGATTAGTACCAGGTACATTACATGTTATATGTGCTAGGCCAAAAGAGGGTAAAAGTACATTTTTATCTTGTGTAAGTTCTTATGTAGCGTATAATTTACGTAAGCCAGTTTTGTATGTGGATACGGAAATGCCATTTGAACAATGGCGTGATAGAATAGTTTCGATGCTTTCAGGTGTTCCAGAACGTAGGATTAAACACGGTGGGTATAATGATGATGAGTATGAAAGGATATCGAAGGCATTAATTTTAATTAAAGGTAGTAAATTGTTTCATGAATTTATGCCAGGTTATGATGTTGATAAATTAATTTCAGTTTATAAAAAATATAAATATAAAGAAGATATTGGTTTAGCTGTGTTTGATTATATTAAAGCTCCATCTGGATCTGATTTTCAAAATAAAAAAGAGTATCAAATTATTGGTGATGTTACTACTGCATTAAAAGATTTGGCTGGTGAATTGAATATCCCTGTATTGGCGGCTAATCAAATTAATCGACAAGAAGATATTGCAGATAGTGATCGAGTGTTACGATATGCAGATGTAATTGCTTTTTTTAGAAGGCGTACGGCTGAAGAATTACAAGATATCGAAGATAAATATTCTCCATTTCATAGTGATTATGGTACATATAAGTTGTGGATAAAAGAGAGTCGCCGTGGTGGGCAAACACCGCAAGAGGGTATTGGTTTTTCATTCAGAAAACGTATGTTATTGGTGCATGAAGCTAAACGTCAAATAATTGATTATGATAGTCCTGAATATAATGAGAAAGAGGAAGTTGGATATGAGCAGTGTAACTCAAATGCAAATGAAAAAGCAACCAAAGAGGTCGATGAAAAATCATATTTCTAAAGACGAGTTTAATTATAGATTATCGCGATTACAAGAAGCAGTAGATGCTGAGCAGCTACTTCGTTTACTAGGGTTTAAGATATCTCGTGTAACTGATAAAGAGGTAAGAGCTCCATGTGCAGTACATGGGGGTGATAATAAAACAGCTTTTAGAATGAATAAAATTACTAAACGATGGGTTTGTTTTTCACATCAATGTCATGAAGAAATTGGATTTGGTATAATCGATTTAGTAAAGTATATGTTAAATATGAGTTTTGCTGAAGCAGTATCATATTTGGAAAGTATTACGGGTATAGATATTCATGACGAGTCTGATTATGTTGCGTACCAACGGCAAAAAGAAAGACAGGAAGCAATTAATTTAGTTGATAATCGTAAAATACCAACAGCTCTTATAGACGAATCTTTTTTAAAAAGTTTTAGTAAATTTAGGTCTGACTATTTTGAGCGGACTGAGAATGGTGGTTTTTCAAAAGAGTTGTTAGATTTATTTGAAATTGGTGGTGGTTATGTTGACAAATATGGATTTCAACGAGATGTTATACCTATAAGAGATGTTGATAACAGATTGTTGGCTTATAGTGCTCGAGATATTACTGGTAAAGCGGATGAAAATTATAAGTATTTATTAACAGAAAATTTTGATAAGGATAAAGTATTGTATAATTTATTTAGAGCTAAAAATTATATGTCAAAAGATCGTGTTTTAATAGTAGTAGAAGGATTTAAGTCAGTGTGGAATTTATACAGGGCTGGGTATAAAAATGCTGTAGCCTGTATGGGAAGTACAATTACATCTGGACAACGTAATTTGCTATATAAGCATGCTTTTAAAATAATTACGTTATTTGATGGTGATGAAGCTGGTATTAAAGGTACCATTAGGTCTTTGAATGATATGAAAAATAAAATAGATATAGTTCCTTTATTTATGCCATATACTGGTAAAGATCCTGGTGATCTTACTATAGAGGAATTACATAGTATTTTAAGGAGGATGTAATGACAGATTCTTTTAAAAAAGTTATAGGTACGCCTACTATGATGATGTTGCCAGCGCGTAACTATACATTTAAAGTTTTCGATGAAAATTATAGTATAACATTACCTAGAAAAGGTAAATACAAGGATTTTGATAATAATTTGTTTAGCGAAGAAGATGGCGCGTTTAATATAATGGATTATGTAGGTGAAGAAACCGGGCATGTGCTGTTTATTCCGTCTTTGTCTAAGGTTTTATTTGCGACATCTCAATATCCTGATCTAGAAGATGATCAAGCTTTTGTTCCTATGGCATTAATTATTCGTAAAGAAGAAGTAGAAATTGTTGGTAATATAATTCAAATGATAAAGGAGAATTAATATGACAGATGAAAGCGATAAACGAAAGTGTCCTTCATGTGGCAATAATACCGGTGTAGTTATGTATTGTGAAGACATACCATGTACCTGTGGTAGGTATGTTAAAATTGAATATGCAGTATGTGATTGTGGGTATTCATGGCGATGCGCAGATGGTAGGTTTCTTGATGGATGTATGGTTAGTATTGAGAATGTATCAGATATGTTATGTGGTATAGAGAATTTTTTGGAAGAACAAATTACTAACGCGGATAAAGTATTTAATAATAGTAATAGTATGGAAGAATTAATACATAAGTGTTTACGATGTGGTGAAATTGCAGTTAAAATAAATGAAAATTCTTATGAATGTCCTGTTTGTGGATTTGCTTGGGAAACTGATAAATTTGATCAATGATTTTTTATTTTTGGTATATAACTATGAATAGTACTAATATATTGTCTATAGACGCAGCATTACGTAGAACTGGATGGTCTGTTATTAATAGTGGTGGTGAATTGTTAAGCTATGGTTTAATAAACACACCTAAAGATATAAATGATTTTCAGCGGTTGATTTACATCTCTAATAATATTAAAGAATTAATGGATATTTACAATGTTAATATTTTATTGATAGAAGATGTATATTATTTAAGAAATATAAAAACATATTGTTTATTATCTCAGTTAAACGGTGTATTAAGATTTATTGGATATGAGCGCCTTGGTAATAACGTTTTTGTACTTCCTACGACATTTATTAGGTCTGTATTTAATTTAAAGACAAAAAAAGAGGTGTTTGAGTTTGTTATTAATAAATTTGGATTACATCATTTAAATTTTACTGACCATAATGATATTTGTGATAGTATAATTATTGGTATGAGTTTTATAGCAGAGGATGTTTATAAGACAAAGAAAATGATTTCTATAGAAAAAACTAATAATATTGATTTAACACATTATTTAACGGATGCTTACATAAATAATAATGAGTCATTAGTTGATATCGCTAAAAAATTGAAGGTAGGGTATAATACGTTATATTCATGGGTGCAAAATTTGAAGATACCTATTAAAGAAGATAGGTTACTTAATTATATGGAATTAACTAATGATCAAGAACAGGTATTATTAGGTACTATTGTTGGAGTTGGTGATCTATATAGATCTAACAAACATAATAATTATTGTTTACAAATTGAGCATAAATTATGTAATAAAAAATATTTGGTATATAAATCTTCATTTTTTGAATCATTGTTTTATTCATTATTTGACGTTTATAAAATAAAACAGAATGCATGGTTTTCTATATTTAGAACAGTATACTGTGAGCTATTTAATAAATATGTCGAATTGATTTATTATAATGATAGAAAAGTAATAAGTAGTACATTTTTAGATAAACTCGGTCCATTAGGTGTATCAATTTGGTTTAGGGATAGTGGTTATTATAGAGCGACAAAGCAATCTGAAGTAATTGGTATAGATACCACTGCATTTTCTTACGATGAAAATGTATTGATACAAAAATGGTTTTTAGATAAATTTGGAATAGATTTTAGAATTGTTAAATATAAAACGAAATATTGGTATTTGAAGACGGGTAAAAAAAATAATATACTTAAATTTTCAGATATAATATCAGAATATATAGATATTTCTAATATTGGTTGTGATCGTAAATATAATATTAAATAAGGGGAGAATGATGGGTGATAAACAAGTAAAAAATATACTTATGTCAGCTACGCGTATGTCGGCGTATTTAACTTGCAAATGGAAGTATTGGTGTGGTTATGTTTTACATTTACCTCGCAAAGATAACGTTTCGTTTAAATTAGGTATAGCGGTCCATGAATCATTAGCAAAAGCCGGTGATATTTGGAAGAAAAAGGGTAAATTTACAGCTAGTGATATACGTCGTATTAAAGATGAATACCGTAAAGTGGCTGCAAGAGAAGGTATTCAGAGTATGTCTATTTATGATGATGGACTAGAAATGGTGTTGAATAGGGTAGATAATTTTAATATTGGTACTATTATGACTATTGAAGATAGGTTTAAAGTTACAACACCTGATGGTGTACCTATTATAGGTGCTATGGATAAAGTATTAGAGTTAAATGAAGAAACTTTGGTAGTTGTAGATTATAAAACTTCGAAATACTTTTTGACACCAAATGAGTTAAAATCTGATATTCAATTATCAATTTATGATTTGGTGGCTAGTATTAAATTTCCGACATATAAGCGTATTATTTTATCTTTAGATTATTTACGCGGTGAGCCGGTGTATACATACAGAACTATTAAAGAACGAAAAACTTTTACTAAATATTTATTAGCTGTTTATAATGAAATGACGAAGTTAAAAGAAAAAGATGCCAAGCCTATGATTAACGATATGTGTAATTGGTGTGATTTTAAGGATACTTGTGATGCTTATAAGAATTCGGTTGTAGGAAAAAGTATTTTTAAGAAAGATTTAACAGAGTATAGTAATGATGAATTAGTTGAAGAATACCTTACTATAAAAAATAAAGCACGTATTTTGTATGAATATGAAAAGCAACTTAAAGCCTATATTATGCAAAAAATAAATAATGAAGAAACTGATCTAATTGGTAATGGTAAGCAATTATATATTAAACAAAATGGTAAGCTTACATATGATCCGTCAACTATTTTTAAGCATGTACCAAAAAATGATTTTCTTAAAATGGTTACTGTTGGGAAAAAATCTGTTGATGAATATGTAAGAATGCATCCAGAGATTAGGCCTTTAGTGATGGAAACGGCTCAAAAGAATTTTACATCACCATTTTTGGCTTATAGAACTTTGAAAAAGAAATGATCGTTGTATGATGTTAGATTATATAAGAAAAACAATGGCAGCTGAAAATTATAAGCTAGTAGCTACTGAATATAAAAATGCTCATACCTATTTAGATGTAGTGTGCCCTAATGGGCACGATTGGAAAATTTCGTGGTCTAAATGGAAAATTGGTCGTCGTTGTAAATATTGTAGTAGGTATATACATATAGAAGATGTTAAGCGAAGTATAGAGTCTGATGGTTATCAATTGGTAACCACTGAATGGGATGATTCTGAAAGTAAATTAGAATTAATATGCCCAGTAGGTCATAAATGTTTTATTAGTTGGTCTCATTGGAGGCAAGGTGTAAGATGTAGGTCATGCTATTTGAATTCTTTGAAAACTAAATTTGAAGATGTGAAAAGAATTATTAATGAAATAGGATATGATTTATTAACTAGTCAAAATGAATTCGATGATGCACAAAGCTATATTAAATTTAGATGTAATCATGGACATGAAATTAAAATGCGTTGGAGTATTTTCCGTAGAACTATGTTTTGTCCTATTTGTAATAAAGAACGTAGGGATGATAAAGCTAGGTTAGATTTTAATGACATTAAGTTTGCATTTGAATCTGAGAATTATATTGTAAGATCAAATCGTTATAAAAATGCTTTTAGTAAAATAGATTATATTTGTCCGAATGGGCATGAGCATAGTATTAGATGGAATGATTGGCAGCAAGGAGTAAGATGCCCTTATTGTTCGCATAATACTTCAAATGGGGAAAATGAAATTGGTAAGTTTTTAGAGTTATATTTTTCTGATGTTTTTTATAGAGATAGAAAAATTATAGAACCTTATGAATTGGATATTGTTGTACCAAGTAAAAAAATTGCTATAGAATATTGTGGTTTATATTGGCATTCTGAACGCAATGGTAAAGGTGCTACATATCATTTAACTAAATTGAATAAATGTATAAAAAATGGATATAGATTAATAACTATATTTGAAGATGAATGGTTGTTTAAGAAAGATATTGTTAAAAGCCGCTTAAAGCATATATTTAATTTGAATCAGAAGGAACCGATTTATGCTAGAGAATGTGATGTTAAAGAAATAAGTACTGATATGAAAAATAGATTTCTTAATGTAAATCATTTGTGTGGTCAAGATACTAGTGAAATAGCGCTAGGTGCTTTTTATGAAAATAAATTAATTGCAGTAATGACATTTTCATTAAAACCAATAGCCAAATGGAATTATACAAAGTTTAGTAAAAATTTTGAATTGAAGAGATATTGCTATGATAAAAATCTAAGTGTTGTAGGAGTTGCTTCTAAATTGTTTAAGTATTTTTTAAGGAATTATGATGTTGAAGATGTAATTTCTTATGCTGATCGTAGATGGTCAATTGGGGATTTTTATTATAAATTGGGTTTTATACTTTTAGGTTATACTAGACCTAGTTATTGGTATACAAAAGATGGTGTAACTAGATTTGGTATATTTAATTTACGTAAATGTGCTGATAAGTATGATCGGCACACGAGTATTACTGAAAAAGAATTACGAAAGTCTGCTGGTTATTATAGGATTTGGGATTGCGGCGACTTAAAATTTAAATTTGATGTTTAATGGAGGGTATTTTTTATGTCTATAATTAAAAACGAAACAAAGAAAATAAGAGTATTTGCATATTGTGATTCGCCTACATGTGCCACAGGATTTGGCACTGTTTCAAGAAATATTTTTGAAGGTTTGTATAACACAGGTAGGTATGAAATTGATATATTTGGAATCAATTATTGGGGTGACCCACATAATTTTCCATATCGTATTTGGCCAGCAGGTACAAACAAAGAACGGGACCCATATGGTAGACAGAAAGTTGTTAGTATGATTCCACGTATGCAGTTTGATCTATTGTTTTTTTTACAAGATTCATTTATTATGGATTTCTTACCAGTGGTATTACCTCATATAAAATATAATAGTACTAGAAAATTCAAATCCATATTATATTTTCCAGTGGACTCTGTTTTGAAAGAAAAATGGGGTAAAAATATATCAGACGCAGATATTATTGTGGCGTATTCAGAGTTTGGTAAGAATGAAGCACTTAAGGTTATGCCAGATCGTGATGATATGAAAGTTATACCACATGGAGTTAATACAAGAGAGTTTTATCCACTACCAAAACATGAAGTAGATGCTTTTCGTAAAGAGTATTTTAAGTCAGAAGCTGATAAATTTATTATTACTAATCTTAATCGTAATCAGCAGCGTAAAGATATTCCTAGGACTATCCAAGCTTTTAAGGAATTTAGAAAACATGTTCCGGATTCAATTTTATATCTTCATATGGCAATGAAAGATCAGGGATGGGATTTGCCAGAAGTTTGTAAACAGATGGGACTTGATATTACTAAGGATGTTATTTTTCCACAGAATTTTGGTCCTAATCAAGGTTATCCCCGTGAAATTGTTAATGCATTATATAATTCAAGTGATGTCATTGTAAGTACAACGCTTGGCGAAGGTTTTGGCTTATCGTGGATTGAAGCCATGGCTACTAAAGTACCAATTGTTATGCCAAATAATACAGCTATGTCGGAATTTATTACTGAGGACAGAGGGTACCTTGTTAATAGTGGTAGTGATCCCAGTTTGTGGACAGTAATCCCGCATGATAATGAAGTTATGCGGCCATTAGTAGATGTTGATGACATGGTGAAAACTCTAGTTCATATTTATAATAATAGAGATGAAGCACGTACTAAAGCTGAAAATGCGTATAAATGGATTGTTAATGAGATGGATTGGCAGCGAGGTATTGTACCGCGATGGGTTGATGTTTTTGATGAAGCTTATGAAGCAATTCAGAAAGAGGATAAAGAGCATAGTGAGGATGTAGAAGCACTTGTTAGCCAATTAGGTAAGAAAAAAATTATTGAGTCGGAGGAATTATAAATGGAGATACGTGGTATTAAATATGTAGGCCCTATATTTGATGTGTCTGGTTATGGGCAAGCAGCTAGAGGGTATGCTTTGTCATTACATAAATTAGGTATACCTTTAACAATTGATTCTATATCTTTTGAAGAAGGGTTATCTGATTTTGGTGAAACTAGTCGTATTTTGGCGCCGTTGGTTGATAAGAATATAGATTATAACATTGTATTTATACATCTTACTGCTAATTTATTTCCTACTAAGGCTGAAGTAGGTAAAACTAATATAGGTTATTTTGTATGGGAAACTGATAAGGTGCCTAGGGAATGGGTTGATGATACTAATCAAAGCTTGCATTCTGTGATAACAGCTTCTGAGTGGGGCGCTGATATTTTTAGAAAATCAGGTATATCCATTCCAGTTCATGTCGTTCCGCATGGTATTGATGTAAATGAATTTATTGATGCTGATTTATATACTGTAGCTGGTATTAAACCAAATGCTTATAAATTTTATGGCATTTTTCAATTTACTGAGCGTAAACATCCGATGGCACTAATTAAATCTTATTGGAGTGCTTTTCAAAATAATGAAAATGTTGCACTTATTTTAAAAACATATCGTAATGGTTTTTCTGATAGTGAAAAAGAAGCCGTAAGATCTACTATACAACGATTAAAAAAAGTAACAAAAATGCGCAGTTACCCACCTATATATTTAATAGCTGATAGGCTTGATAGATCTGAAGTACTTGGTATTCATAAAACTGGTGATTGTTTGGTTCACTTAGATCGCGGTGAAGGATTTGGGTTGTGTGTTGCAAAGGACACTAATATAACTACACCGACCGGTGCAAAACTAGCTAGTGAAATAAGTAAAGGTGATAAAGTTATGTCAGCTGATGGTAAATTTCATACTGTGTCTAGTGTATCTAGGCGATTTGTTAAAAATGGTTTGCGCATAAGTTCTTTATTACATGAAGATATTATAGTTAGTGAGGACCATCCATTATATGTAACTAAAGATTTGACTTTATGGAAACGACGTAATTGGTCTAGTGAAAAAATGGAAAACAGTTTACGGTGGGTAAAAGCTAAATATGTTTTTGTTGGTGACTATATTGCTGTACCTAAGCCATGTTTAGATAAAGAATTGAATGAATATATTTATATAGATGATTTTGTGTCAACACGTTCAAAGATAGGTGGTGTAGTAAATGATAAGGTAAGACTTAACGATGATTTATTAAATTTATTTGGGTTTTATTTAGCTAGTGGCAAGGTAAATTCAAAAGGTTTTGTCGAATTTAATTATTCGACATCTGAATCTTATATGATAAATAAGTTAATAAAGATTTTTGAATCGTTGTTTGGGGTGTCTACAGATTATTTGTTGGTATCTAAATGGCGTGAAAATAATAAATTGTTAGTTCAGAATAAAAAAATTTCTATGTTATTTTCTAATTTATTTGGTAATAAAGAGTATAATAAGCATATACCTACTTGGCTATTTAATTGTGGTATGCATTTGAAAGCATTGCTAAATGGTATATTTTATAATATAGGTGAGTATGATGGCACATATAAATTTGTGACTACTTCGAGAGATTTAACTTACCAGATCAAATCTATATTTAATAGTGTCGGTTGTTGTCCAGGTATAAAGCATAAAAAATTTGTACGTGGTAATAAATTAGATAGATATACGATTATTATATATGGTAAAGATTATGAATATTTTACTGGTAAAACAGTTAATGTTCGAAGTAATTGGTTTTGGTCTTCAGATCGGTTTTTATTGGTAAAAGTACAAAATGTAAAAAAAGTTGAATATAATGATATAATGTATGATTTTTCTATTGAGACTTCACGCAATTTTGTTGGTAATGGTCTTTTATTGCATAATTGTCCTTTTGAAGCCGGGGCTTGTGGCAACCCTATATTGATTACTGGTTGGGGTGGTGCATTGGAATATGCTAAGAGAGATAATAGTTATTTAGCTAATTATACACTTACACCGGTATTTGGTATGCCATGGTCGCCGTGGTATTATGGTGACCAATTATGGGCAGAACCTGACTGTGGTCATGCTATTAAATTACTTCGTACTATTTATAATAATCAGGATGAAGCACGAGCTCGTGGTAAAAAATTGCAACAATATATTATTGACAATTTTAGTTGGGATATTGTTGGTAAAAAATTAATCAAAACTATTAATTCTTTATAGGAGAAGGAAATGAATGTAATAATGCGTCCAGTTTGGAATCGACCAGAAATGTTATATTTATCTATAGAGTATGAGTTGAACGCACGTAAATATCATAATTTTTCGAGTGATACTCTTACAATTTTTGTGTTAGATTATGGATATGATAAGAAAGTACTAGAAATAGTAGAACAGTATCCTGGTCCAAAAAAAATTATTAAAAGAAAGAAACGTCTTGGATTAACAATTAATATACTTGAAGGTATGAAAGAGGCTTTTACATATGCTGATGATTATATTATTTATATCGAAGATGATATGATTGTACATAGAACATATTTTCAATTTTTAGATGTTTTAATGGGATTAGTTAATCCTAGTGAATACTCAGTTATTATTGGGCATAGTAAAGGTATACATAATAAAGGTCGTAAAAATTTTGATGCTCCTGATGCGGATCTGAACATGGTAATGAAAGATCATGTGTATGCAGCTTTTGCTAGTTTGATTAGAAAAGAATTTTTTAATGATTATATATTGCCTTGTATTGGGCCAACTTATTATAAAAATTTTAATACTAGAGATAAGTTTGTAACTGCATTAGGGCTTAAATATGGAAATGATAAAAGATTTAAATATCGTGGGAATTTAATGCACGCACATAATGAGCAAGCTGGTTTAATAAACCGCTTAGTTGATGTGGCATTAATAGAAGAAGGTAAATATACTTTAAGGCCTGTTGCAACTAGAACAGTACATATTGGTGTTTATGGAAAAAATAGGCCTGGAAATATACCGGGTAAAAATTTTAAGGAGCGTGTGTCATTACTAAGATCTGCTATAAAAAATAATAAATTATATGATTTAACTATGTCAAAACAATATGATGATTACGAAATGTTTTCGCCAAGATTGGATGATTGGGATGGTAAACTGTATGTTAAATAAAATACTTTTTTGTACCGGGGAAGGTATTGGGAATGTAATTCAGACTATACCAGTCATACGTACCTTAAAAGAAGTATTGGGTGTTAAGATAGATTTTTGGTATGCTTTTGGCACATTTGCCATACCTAAAATAATACCATATGTAGACAAATGGATAATAGGTAGTGAAATTAGTAGCATTGATATTAAACAATATAATGGTGTTGTTTCTACTAAATGGACTGAAAACTATATAAGAACTTTTTCTATACCTATTTTAACAAAAATTTCTGATTTAAGTATGACGAGGTCAGAAGTGGATTGTTATTTAGATATTGCGCGTGGTTTGGGTGTGCCTGAGGAAGATCTGCTATGGTGGGGTGAATGTAATTATAATAAATGCGATGAATTTTATGATGTTGTAATTCATAATGGTTATAACTTCAAAGGGTCTGCTGATTGGCAGTTAAAAAGTTATTCAAAATATAATGAAGTGGTAAAATTACTAGGTAGTACAGTTTCAATATGTTCTATTGGTAATAAAAATGAATATATACCTGGTACTATAAATAGAACCGGTTTAGATCTTCTGGATAGTTTAGGTATAATTAAAAATGCTAAAGTATTTTTAGGTAATGATAGTGGAATGTATCATTGTGCTAATGCTTTAGATGTTCCAAATTTAGTTGTATTTACATATACATCTACTGAAAAAAATTATGATGCACGTTTTCATCGTAAAGCTAAAATAATATGCAGAGATGACTTGAAATGTAGATGGTGTCAATGCCAACCAAGGTTTAAAACATGTACAACCAGAGAATGTAGAAATATAGACCCTAAATTAATTACTAAGTGTATATCGGAGATATTAGAAAATGGATAAATGTTTAGGTTTCGGCGGGGTAGGAGATTGTTTTATAATTAGCTTAAAATTGATGGAATACCCAAATGAATATGTGTATGTACATATAGACACCTCTAAATATAGGCTAAATTTATCAATGGATTTATTAGCGTATTTGGGTATACCTGCGGTTGGTCGTGTAGTAGACGATATAAAAAAATGGTGGTATATAAATAATGACCAGTTTGATAAATGTTTTAATGTGTTTTCTAAAGGATATATAGACATACCAAAAAGATATTATCATTGGGAGCCTTGTAAAGATGAGGGGTACACGCATCCTTATAGAAATATGCCTAAAACTAAGACAGATTGTGTTGCAGTACAAATTAATTCTGGTGGTAAAAGAAGTTATAAGTATAAGCCAATAATTGAATATGTTTATGAGAATTATGATATAAATAAAATATTATGGTTTGGTACTGATACAGAATTTCATGCTGAATACGGAACAAATTATTGTGGGAAAATAGATTTTATTTCAGCGTTAGAAAAAATATCTGAATGTAAATATTTTGTTGGTTTTAATAGCGTATTACTTTATTGGTCATTGTGGAATAAGTTAGATTGTTTTTTATTTACAGATCATCAAGGTAAGGACGATCTTCGAATACATGAAGAATGGAAGAATCATTTGAAGTTTGATATATGATATTTCTTATATAATAATGTCATAATAAAATAGTGAGGTTAATTGATGAAATTTTTAATGTTAAGAGGGCAAGTACCTACTGATCGTAATCCACAGGAGATAGTATTTGATAAGCTGGATGAAGTGGATGATATGTGGACACAATTATTTTATGCTATGTTAAATCCTGATGATGAAGGTGAATTATGGTATTGGGGCGGGGTACGAGAAAAAAAATTTACAGCAAATTTTATAGAGCGTTGGGTACCAAATTATGATCAATATGAAACACATTTTATTCCTGATATAATATTTTGTCGTGGGGGATTTCCAGAATATCATGTGGTTCTACGAAGATTTCCTAATGCAATAAAAATTTATTATGGAGCTGGTAGCAGGTTTTTACCGCAACCTGGTTTTTATGATTATGATATTATTTTGCAGGATTCACCAGAACAAGTACGTGAATGTAGAAAAAAATTTCCTAAAGCATTAACAACATTATTTATTAAACCAGCAGCTGATAATATATTTTATCCAATGCCACATGTTAAGAAAGAATATGATGTTTGTTTTCCAGCTAATGCGGCCCAAGCTTTTAAGGGCCATAAATTTGTATATAGTACTGTTCCGAACGATATAAAATTGTTAAATCTAGGTAATAGAAATAATAGATATAAATATCCATCAAACGTTGTTTCTTATAGAGTGCTAAGGCCAGAGATGGCTAAGAATATAGCTAAATGTAAAGTTGGTATTGTAGCAGTACAAAATAAAATTGATTCATGTCCTAGGGTAATTTCCGAAATGCTTGCTTGTAATATACCAATAGTTGTACTTGATCGAGTACGGTTTTGGAGTAATAAATATATAGTTTCTGGTGTAACAGGTGAATTGGCTACGATAGATGAGTTTTGGACAAAAATACGATTTGTGCTTGATAATTTAAGTAATTATAAACCTGGGTTATACTATAAAAATAATTTATCGTTGGTATACGCAGCACAATTTATAAGGGGTAAAATATATGACAGATATAAAAATAGCTTTTAATGCATTTAGAAGTGGTTTAGGACCTAATGGTGGTAGTAGAACTATTTTGAAATCAGCTGAGGTACTTCGTGAAATTGGATATAAAGTTGATGTAATAGCGTCAGTTGATAATTTTAATTGGTTTGATCATATAGCACCAGTTACATATTTTTCAAATGATATTGATATATTAATAAATGTTGCAGCCGTTGATTATAATATAACAGCACGTAGTAAAGCACCTATAAAGGCTGCTTGGTGGAGAGCTCATGAAGATTGGAGTAATTCAGAGGACTATCTAAAAGCTGTATATTTGGATGATACAGTTAGAAATATTGTAAATTCTAATGGGTTAAAACAATTATTATCTGTATATGGTGCTGATTCTGATGTTATTTATCAAGGTGTTGATTTTGATTGGTGGGAAAATAGAGCATTACGTAAAGATGGTGTAATTAGAATAGGATGTCTTTATACTAAACAGCCACGTAAGCGTTGGCAGGATTTTGTTAAACTACATGCGTTACTTGGTGAGGATGGTTATGAGTATATTAGTATTGGTAGTGCGGAGCCTCCAGATAATTTTTTGAAGAGATCATGGGTTAATGTTGACCATGATGAGTTATGTACTGCTTATAGTTCGTGTGATATTTGGTTTGCGCCAACTGAAAGTGAAGGGTTACACAATGTTCCTATTGAAGCAAATTTATGTGGGTGTTTAGTTGTATGTGCTGATGAACCATTAAATGGAATGATATATGATTACGCATTTAATGAAAATACAGCGATGGTTTATGATAGGAAAGATATTAATCATGCAGCCGAGCTTATTAAAAACCCTAATTGGAAACTGGTTGTCAGAATGCAGAAATATATTAAGGAAAACATAGGATCACGTGAAACTAATATGAAAAAACTTGTAGAATTATTGGAGAATAATATATGATTATAACTATTTCTACCCCGGACGAATTTTATTTTAATCAATTACTGGTATTTTTGGCATCGTTACAAATGAATTCACCACGACAAAAAGCATATATCCAACTGGTTGATTATCCTGATGGTGTAAAGTGTAGATTAGAAAAAGTGTTTCCAAATTATTTTTTCCATAATACTACAATAGATAGGATAGATGAACGTGGTATAGGATTTATACTATTACGTATAGATCTTATCAGGTCATGGTTTGAACAATATAGTTTAAGATATGCGAGTTGGATCGACACTGATGTTATTATACGTGGTGATTTATATGACTTTAGTTATGTTAAACCTACTCAGTTGAAAATACTATATAGAGGTGATGATAAACCAGATAAAGTTAAATTTAATGCTGGTATATTTAGTATGGGTAATTCTAAACCGATGTTGGAATTTTTGAATAGATGGTATGAACGTCTTGAAAAAAACGCTAAGTGGGGCATGGGTCAATTAGAACTTTATAAAACATATAAAGAGTTTAAAGATAAAATAGAATTAGTTAAAATGGATGTTAAATATAACGATCTAGGTGGCTCAGATAGACCCAATGCATTTGCTGATTCTTCAATTATGTGGCATTGTAAGAAGCAGCATTTTAATAATGAAAAATTTCAAAAGGAATTTAAGAAATATTTAAAAATAGGTAAGGAAATATATAATGGGTAAAATATTTATAGATGCTGGTGCTAATGATGGGTGTTCTGTGCTAAAGTTTAGAACTCAAGTAGATACTAACTGTGAGTATCATATTTATAGTTTTGAAGTAGACCCTGATTTTAAATATAATTTTAATGATATTCCGAATCTTACTTTTATAAATAAAGCTGTATGGATAGAGGATGGTAAAAAAGAATTTTATAGAGATTTTGATAAAAATAGATATAGTGGTACTTTAATAAAGAAAAAGAGATCTGGAGATTTAAATAAAGATAATCCTTTAATAGTAGATACAATAGATTTTTCTAATTGGGTCAGAACAACGCTTTCTAAGGATGATTTTATAATATTAAAAATGGATATAGAAGGTGCTGAATACTATGTTATTCCAAAGATGATGGATGATGGTACGTTTGATTATATTAATGAGTTATGGATAGAATGGCATTGGTCAAAAATAAAACTACCACAAGAACGGCATAATGAATTAGTTGCTAAAATAACTATACCAATAATTAAATGGGATGCTATAAGATGGAGTAAGAACTATGGGAAGTAAAAGATATAAATTTTCTAGATATGCTATGTACACTGCTATTGAAAACGCGATTAATAAACTAGACCTTACCAAAGGTAAATGTTTATTAATTGGGGATTCTCTAAAAGGTAAAGGTGATGCGTCAGTTATTATTAAGAATACTGCTATTGTAGATATGTTACCAGCTAAATGTGAAATATTAGCACCTACTTATCCAGATGTTGATATTATGGATATGCCATATGATGATAATGAATTTGAATATGTTATAGCAGACCAAGTTTTAGAACATGTTAGAAAGCCGTGGATAGCTGTTGAAGAAGTCAGACGGGTTTTAAAACCTGGTGGATTAGCTATTTTAACATCAGCTCTATTATTTTATATTCATGGAGTGCCTAATGACTATTGGAGGTTTACACCTGACGGTTTGAAAGTATTATGTGAAAATTTTTCGTATATTCATGAATGTGGTGGCACTGGTAATTTGAAATTTGCCATAGATGTTTTAAGTGGTAATGGTGGTAAAAAAGTGGTACCAAATACACCAATA
>Ga0190303_1000155_pt1 | contig 28723 bp, 25 predicted proteins | sample 48700701_MG_FD_161672 | JGI IMG/M metagenome (GOLD analysis project Ga0190303, IMG submission 161672) | Hydrothermal vent sediment bacterial communities from Southern Trench, Guaymas Basin, Mexico - 4870-07-0-1_MG | ecosystem: Environmental > Aquatic > Marine > Hydrothermal vents > Sediment ... | reverse complement strand
CAACAGCCAGGAAGACGGTATCTGCGGCGGTAGTAAAGGGTATGGGACTGCGCATAGAGGGGGGTAATTATATCCTGAGTCGAAGGGCGCATCCAGATGTTGGGGGAGAGGCCTCATAAACGCTGATTTATTTTTTGCGCCGGATGGACTAATGAACATCGAACATCGAACGTCCAACATCGAATGCTGAATCATTTCTGGGTTGTATTCCCCGCCCCTCGCGGCGTTCCTTGCAGTTCAAGATACCCCGTCCGCTTGCGGCGGGGTAGTTCATTAGCTGTTGGCTGTTCGGTCTTGGATGTTTGTTTTTCATTCGATGTTCGATGTTGGACGTTCGATGTTCGATGTTCATCTTTCAAAATAGGGCTGAGATCCCGGGCCCCCCAACGCGTAAATGCGCCCTGAGATGAAGATGTTAAGGGCCTGGATAAAAGGCGCTCTTCAGGGCTGCTGTCTCTACCTGCCAGGTGATTCTCTGCCGCCGTTCCTCTCCGGGGTCAAGCCTCAGTTCTTGATGGGCCATGATGGAAATGGCCTGGGCTGTTTTTTCGTAACCGCTCTCTGACTGGGCTATGGTATTTACCGGGAATCCCCAGATAGTGCTGTCCCGGCCAAATTCGATATGGAGTTCGGCGCCTGTTGCCCGATCCGCAAATGTTATCTTGCCCCCTGTCTGCTCCCAGGGAGAGCTGAAATCCAGTTCTTGTCCCTCTATGAGGATTTTCCCGTTTCCCAGGGCCAGAAATGCCGGAAAGATATTCCATTCTATACCGAATCGGCAGTTTATATGGTCAGTAGAAGCGTTTTTAAGGGCGTATTTGCAAGTGATTGTCAGGCCCCTGTTCTTGAAGATGAAACTCTTGGTCAGACGAACGGGCCTTTTGGGTGAGCCGGGTATATAGAGACCTCCATCTCTCACCAAAATAAGAGTTCCAGCGTCGATCTTGTATTTATAGGGCTGATTGGCGAAGTCTCCCCATTCCCTGAAATCGCACTTCTTGAAATCACCGAGGACGGCCGTTGGGTCGAAAAGGTGATCTATGAAGGAATTCCTCCTGTACCAATCATATGTAAGCTCATCCAGCATGGATTGGTCCACGGCCTTTGTAAGCTTGTGGATGCTTGAGACACCTTTATTTTCGTATGCGCCATTCTCCGGGATTTCTCTCAGTGCCTGATGGTATGCTTCAGGCCTCCTGGTCAGGGTATTACCATAGTTGTTGGGAGGGTCGAGCAAGGAGAATTCAACTAACTGTCCACCAGAGTGCGGTTCAAAGACCAGGCAGACATCTCCGGACGAAACGATTACCTCCTTGAGGCCGTCTTTATTAATATCCGATTCCTCTATTGAGAGGTCCTGTCTTCTGCGGAGTCTGGCCTCGGCCTTCAGTATTGATTGCCACACGGCATTTCTTAAATGCGGAAGATAGAGGCCGCCGAAGATACCATGCCAATAGGCGTCATTACACTGGGCTGAAAGGATACAGTCCCTGGCCTGTCTGTCGAGTGAGCGGGCATTAAGGCTCATCCGGCTCAAAGCCGCGGCCCGTTTATGCATGTGGTTTGATTCAGGGTACTTTACAAAGAAATTTTTCCAGTGTCCTCCACGCAAAAAGGGCCTGTAGGCCTCTTTGGCTTCCGGACCCAGGGACTTTATCAACTCCTGCAGCTTCAGAATGCCGTCTGCCTGTAGGGCCCACTGCTCCATCTCCTCATAGGATGCGTCAGGAAGATAGCAGATACCTGATGCAGGCACCTTGTCCATGACCTGTGAAAATGTGGTCCAGTCAATAAATTCTTCCTTCCAGCGGGAAGCGGACTCAAGAAAGTTCTCAAGCCATCCGTCTTCGTAAACCCATTTGCGAGTCCCTGGCCAGGCGCCGAATTTCTCACCATCGTCTGCATAAATAGCCATTTTCCCTCTTGCAGCAACCTGCCTCAAGTATGCCTCAAGCTCGTTCATTGGCAGAAAAGGGATAAGATAACGCAGGGTCTCATCTATTGGGAAAACTGCCAGGGTCTTTCCGCCAGACTCTGTCAGATAGTAGCCGTGGAGATCTTCTTTATGGAAACCCGTTACAAGGAAGTGCCGGTCATCTACGATGACAAACTGGATCCCCGAATCTATCAGATCCTCAATTATCTGGTTTTCCCATACCCTCTCTGTCAGCCAGAGTCCTTTGGGCCGTTGCCCGAAACGCCGCTCAAGGTATTCACTGAGCTTCAGTATTTGCTCTTTTCTGTCCTTCCTGGATATGCTGGCAAGGACCGGTTCATAAAAACCGCCGCCTAAAAGCTCTGCCTGCCCTTCATCTGCCATGCCGCCTATGAGGTCGATAATTGAAGTGTCGTTGTCTTCCCACCAGGAAAGAAGGGTTCCGCTGACATGGATGGAAAGTGAAAGCCAACGAGCCCTGGAGACGGCCTGCAGAAAAGGACGATAACATGTACAGGTCAATCTCTCTATAACATGGTGGAAGTTGCCGAGGGGTTGATGGTTATGGAGACCGAAGAGCACAGGCAGCCTGGACATAATTAAAGCATCCTCCTTGAGTAATGATTTCTGGTTAACAGCAGCAAGCCCGGGTGTCAAACTAAAATCCATTTATATGTTTTACTTGATTGAGATAGTCTTATTTGTTATCACTGGAGCCCATTTTAGACCTGTTTTATTTTATTAACATGGCTGAAGCTCAAAAAACACCATTAAGGTCTGCTGATGGCAGAGAACCTTCATCTTCTCTCAGGCTGGGTGATGAAACTCCGGTTTTGGAAATTGATGGCCTTAGAAAGACATTCGTGAACAATGGGCTCAGGGTGGAGGTGCTGAAGGATCTCAGGTGTTCTATTTACTCCGGTGAAATTGTCGGGGTGGTTGGGGCTTCAGGGGTCGGTAAGACCACCTTTCTTCACATAATGGGCACTCTGGATTGTCCCACCGGCGGCAAGGTTCTGCACTTTGGAGAGAATGTGTTTTCCTGGAGTGATACAAGACTTTCCAGGTTCCGCAATGAAGAACTTGGATTTGTCTTTCAGTTTCATCACCTCTTGCCGGAGTTTTCCGCCCTTGAGAATGTTATGATGCCATGTCTTGTGTCCGGGGCATCCAGGCCCAAGTCCATGGAAATGGCAAAAGATATACTGGCTGAAATCGGGCTTGAGAAGAGATTTGATTACCGCGTTGGTCAGCTCTCAGGTGGTGAGCGGCAGCGGGTGGCACTGGCAAGGGCCATGGTAAGAAAACCAAAGTTGCTGCTTGCTGACGAACCTACAGGAAATCTCGATGAAAGGACCGGAGAGAAGACCGCGGAATTGATCTTTGCTTTAAACAGACGCTACGGTACAACCGTGGTGATTGTCACCCATAATCTGGCATTGGCAAGCCGTATGGACCGATGTATCGGTTTGGCAGAGGGCCGGGCTGTTGAGCTCAATGCCTCCGAGCTTCAGGATTTTGGCGTGGGACGTATATCCTGAGTTTTAGATGACACAATGAAGCGGAAAAGAGTAAATGAAAACCCCTGATGTCATGCGAAGACCGGCAGTCTTTACGTGCAGATCATTTTATTTGTCTGTCATATGTCTTGTCTTATCTCTGTGTTTTCAATTTATTTTGGTCTCTGGTACCATGGGGAGCATTTCCCGTCCATCTGCAACCATTCTCGGGGCCTCCCTGGCTTATTACGGGCCAAAAGATACGTACTTCCTGGCAGATAAGATACGGGACGGACTTTCCAGACGTCTTGAGTCTCATGGATATACGGTGCTTCTGTCAAAAGACAGGCCGCCCGAGTCTTTGGATGATGTCATTAAGGACGGAAAGGCCCAACAGGTCCAGTTTGTATTCTATGGGAGTATTAGCTGCCTTGGAGAGTGGCTGGGCCTGAATTTGAGGCTTCTTGACCTGAAGGATGCCGACAGTAAGCCCGAGATCCTCTTTGCTAAAGGTAACAGGCACGAGATCGGTACGCTTCTGGACCAGATGGAGGCCGAGATGGTAAGGGTTCTGGCCGCACCTTACCTGGTGGCTGAGGTATATGTCAGTGGTAACAGGAGGGTGGATACCGATGCAATCCTGCAGGTGACAATGACCAGGGCAGGCGATCTCTTCGACCCCAAGATTATCGCCTCCGATATTAAGAGCATATATAAGATGGGTTATTTCAATGACGTGCAGGTGGATGTCAGCGAAAGCCCTTCAGGTCGCATAGTGACCTTCATACTGAAAGAAAAGCCTGCCATAAGGCAAATAAAATTTTCCGGCAATAAAGAAATTTCAGAGGAAAAGATTCGTGAGGTAATAGATCTTAAGCCATATACTGTTGTTCAGGAAAAGACCCTCCAGGAAAATGCCGAGAAGATCAAGGCCCTGTATATGGAAAAGGGTTATATCGGAACCAATATTCTGGCCTCAGTAGAGCCGGTATCAGAGCAGGCGGCCGATGTGGTCTTCGAGATTACGGAAGGAGAGCAGGCCCGCGTCAAGGCCATCGAATTCCAGGGTAACCATACCTTTTCAGACAAGGAATTAAAAGGCTTGCTGGAGACATCTGAAAAAAGACCTCTCTGGATTCCTTCCTGGAGCAACATCGTGGCCCTGTTTAAGGGGGATCAGGCGGTCTTGAAGGAGGATGCCCTGGAGAGAGATCTGGGAAGGATTGCAGCCTATTACCACAATCATGGTTACGTGGATGCCAAAGTGGGCCGACCTGCGATCCGGAGGGAAGGTGCCTGGCTCTATATCACGATTCCAATAGAAGAGGGAAGTCGCTATGGAGTGGGTCGGGTAGGCATAGAGGAGGATTTTTTCAAGGACAAAGAAATGCTCTTAAGCAAGCTCAAGATCACTCAGGAGCCTTTTTTCAGCCAGCAGATACTTCGCCAGGATATATTGAAACTTACGGATCTGTATGCAGATGAAGGTTTTGCTTATGCCGATATTACTCCGAGGATCGAAAAGGACCGGGAGAAAAAGCTGGTAAACATAACGTTGCTGGTCAATACGGGACCGAGTGTGAAGTTTGAGCGGATAGAAATAGTCGGGAATACAAGGACCAGGGATAAGGTTATCAGGAGGGAGCTCAGGGTCAAAGAGCTTGAGCCCTTCAGTGCTTCCGGATTCAGGAAGAGTACTCAGAGGCTGAAGAGGCTGGGTTATTTTGAGGATGTAAATCTCATTCCCAGTAAAGGGAGCAGCGAGGAATATATGGACCTCAAGGTAGAGGTCAAGGAACAGCCTACAGGCACCTTCAGCATAGGGGCAGGATACAGTTCAGTGGAAAATTTAATGCTCATGGGGGAGATCAGCCAGAGGAATTTTCTTGGGAAGGGTCAGTCTCTGAGCTTCAGGGGTGTAATTGGCTCGGAGACCAATCGATATTCACTGAATTTTGTAGAGCCCTATTTCAGGGATACCAGGCTGTTATTGGGTGCTGAACTATACAATTGGCAGTACGAGTATGATGATTACACAAAGGACAGCAAGGGAGGTGCGGTGCGCTTTGGCTATCCTCTGACTGACGATCTCAGCATGTTTGTTAAGTTGAGAATGGATGATACTGATATTTCGGACTATTCTGATAATGCCTCAACAATCATATTGGACTCACTTGATATCCATACCACCAGGTCTATAAGCACCGGTTTCACCTATGATACGAGAGACGACTACTACAATCCCGCTCATGGCTGGAACAGCAAGGCCTCGGTTGAATATGCAGGAGGACTCCTGGGTGGTGACAGCGCTTTTGTCAAACTGGAAGGCAATATCGGATATTATCATCCCATCTGGAAGGCCGTCATCGGTCACTTGAGGTGTGGAATCGGATACGTTACCGAGGGAGGCAACGGCAAACTTCCTATCTATGAAAAATTTTTCCTGGGCGGAATAGACTCTGTCAGGGGTTTCAAGTATGGTCGTATAAGTCCTGTTGATCCGGATACAGGAGATCGCATTGGCGGTGAATATATGGGCTTTACACAGATTGAGACCATTTTCCCCATATTGAAAAACATGGGTCTGAACGGGGTATGCTTCCTGGACATGGGGAATGTCTGGGAAAAAGACAGCGCTTATGACCTGAGCGATTTACGCAAGTCCGTGGGTTTTGGCGTGAGGTGGCTTTCTCCAATGGGGCCTCTTCGCATAGAATGGGGCTACAATATAGATAAAGAGGAAGGGGATGACACAAGCAATTGGGAGTTCAGGATGGGAGGAAGCTTCTGAATTGCATGATTTATTGACTGATGGACCATGAAGACCCTCGGAGAAATAGCGCTCTTGATCAAAGGAGACCTGAAAGGACCAGGGGATTTTCCTGTATCAGGTATTCAGGCCCTGACGGCTGCGGGTCCGGACGAAATAAGCTTTGCTGTCGGATCTCGCTATAGAGACGAGGTGAAGAAGAGCAGGGCAGGGGCCATGATACTTCCAAAGGACTGGCCTTACCCGCTGGATCGTCCCTCTGTTCTGGTTGAAGATCCGTATCTTGCCTATGCCTTAACAGCATCTGCATTTTCGGATAAGCCCTTCAGTGCCCTGGGAGTGAGCTCAGAGTCCCATGTGGGCTCGGGATGTGAAATAGACCGGAATGTCAGTATATATCCCGGAGTGTACATAGGTGATCGTGTGCATATTTGCCCGTATGTGACACTCCATCCCGGAGTGTATGTGGGGAATGATGTATGTATTGAGGAAGGAACGACCTTGTATCCCAATGTGGTAGTTTATGAGGGCTGCCGCATTGGTAAAAGGGTGGCAGTACATGCAGGGACGGTGATCGGAAGCGACGGTTTCGGTTATGCCAGGCGTGGCGAATACCATGTAAAGATTCCCCAGATTGGCATTGTAGTGATAGAGGACGATGTAGAGATAGGCGCCAATTGCACCATAGACAGGGCAGCCCTGGGAGAGACCCGCATAGGCCGTGGCACCAAGATTGACAATCTGGTACAGGTTGGCCACAACGTGTCTGTAGGTGCCGGGTCTTTGATTGTGGCCCAGGTCGGTGTTTCAGGGAGTACCCGTCTGGGCAGGGGAGTAGTGCTGGGAGGGCAGGTCGGTTTAGTGGGCCACATAGAATTGGGAGATCGGGTCATGGTAGGTGCGCAATCAGGAGTTTCCAGAAGCGTGGCAGCCGGTGAGGCGGTCTCAGGGACTCCTGCAATGCCTCACAGGTTGTGGTTAAGGGTCGGAAGCGCCCTCAAGCGCCTTCCGGAACTGGTAAAAGAGGTCCGCGATCTTAAAGGACGCATAGACAGACTTGAAGACAAATTATTAGGAGAGGGAAATGGAAAAGATGCATAGCCAACTCCGAATACAAGAGATATCTGCCCTCTTGCCTCACAGGTATCCATTCCTGTTGGTTGACCGGGTTTTAAGCCTTGAGCCGGGTGCAAGCATCAAGTCGTTTAAGAACGTTACTGTAAACGAGCCCTTTTTTCAGGGACACTTTCCCGGAGAGCCTATTATGCCCGGGGTCCTTATCCTGGAGGCCATGGCCCAGACAGGGATCATTTTTGCCAAGAATACCGACCCCGAGGGTCTTGAGGGTAAGCTGCTGGTGTTTGCAGGGATGGATGGGGTGCGATTCAGGAGGTCAGTTGTGCCCGGCGACCAGTTGATTATGGAACTGAAACTCATAAAACGCAAATCCATGGTATGGAAAATGGAAGGTACTGCATCCGTCGATGATAAGGTTGCGGCCGAGGCCGTACTTATAGCAGCCATTCAATAAATTCGGCATCCTTCACGGCGAGTCAAAAGTAGTTTACACTTTGTTGATCTTGTATTTTGCAGTGAAACTGGAAACTGGAAACTGGAAATTGGGGAAAACACAAAGATGTAGATTCATTACCTAATTTCTAATTTCCAGTTTCGATATTGGACAATCTGATGATTATCGAGAGAGATATACACCCGACAGCCATAATTTCTCCTGATTCGGAAATTGCGGAAGGAGTAAAGATAGGGCCTTATGCGGTTATAGGGCCTGAAGTCGAATTGGGGCCGGAGACTGAAATAGGCCCGCATGCCGTAATAGAGGGCCGGACTCGACTCGGAGAAAAGACGAAGGTTTTCCAGTTTGCCTCTATTGGCGCCCCTCCCCAGGATCTGAAGTACGGCGGCGAGCCCACGAGGGTCGAGATCGGCGACCGGACCATAATCAGGGAATTCGTCACAGTCCACCGCGGGACTCACGGCGGAGGCGGCGTTACGAGAGTCGGAAGGCAGTGCCTGCTCATGGCTTATTGTCATGTGGCACACGACTGCAAAGTCGGAGACAACGTGATCATGGCAAACGGGGTTACTCTCGGGGGACATGTGGAGATAGGAGAGCACGTCATCATTGGTGGACTGTCGGCCATACATCAGTTCTGCCGAATCGGGGCCTATGCCTTTCTGGGCGGCATGTCAGGCGTAAATAAGGATATACCTCCTTATGTGAAGTACTGGGGTCAAAGGGATCATCTCTATGGCCTGAATATGGTCGGGTTGAGACGGCACGGGTTTCCAAGGGAGGTCATTGAGGCCTTGAGGGATACTTATAGAATGGTGTTTCAAGGGAATGATGTGGTAGGTGAAGCCCTTGATGCAGTGGAGATCCGTTTTGGAGGCATGCCCGAGGTGAAGAGATTTACCGTATTCATCAGGTCTTCCAAAAGGGGCGTGCCCATGGCCTCCAATGGAGAAGAAGAACTTTGATGCAGGATCATCCTTTGGGGCTCGTGGCAGGGGGAGGGCAGTTCCCGCTGTTATGCGCCAGGGCCGCCAGGAAACAGGGCCGCAGGGTAGTGGCAATAGCTCATAACGGGGAAACGGATGCCCTGCTTTCAGAGGAGGTGGATCAAATTGAATGGGTTTACCTGGGGCAGTTGGGCAAGCTTATAAAGACGCTAAAAAAAGCAGGGGCATCAGAGGCCATATTTGCGGGTTCTATAACCAAGACCAGGATATTCAGGGATGTCCGCCCTGATCTCAGGGCTATCGATCTGTGGAGACGCTTGGGCAACAGGCTGGACGACAGGATATTGAGGTCTGTTGCCGCTGAGCTTGAACAGGAAGGCATCCGGGTTCTTCCCTCCACTTTTTTCTTGAAAGAGCTGCTTGTCCCCCCCGGCGTGTTGACCCGCTGCAAGCCCTCAGAGAGCCAGTGGAAAGATATTCATTTCGGCTGGAGGCTCGCAAGGGAGATAGGGCGCCTTGACATAGGCCAGTGCCTGGTAGTCAAGGACCGTACCGTGCTGGCCGTTGAGGCGATTGAAGGTACGGACCGGACAATCCGGAGGGGCGGGCAGCTGGGCGGGCCGGATGCGGTGGTGATAAAGGTCTGTAAACCCGCACAGGACACCAGGTTTGACCTTCCTTCCGTGGGGGTCGGAACCATTGAGCAGATGGTTCGGGTCAAGGCGTCTGTCCTGGCCGTGGAGGCCGGCCGCACCCTGTTTTTTGACAGGGATTCTACCATTGATACGGCTGACAGGTCGTCAATAGCCGTGGTTGGCGTTAAAGGAGATACAGGGCATTGATTCGGACAGCGGTTATAGGAGCGGGATATCTGGGGCGATTTCATGCACAGAAGTATGCGCAGATGGAGGGAGTGGATCTGGTTGGAGTCGTGGATCTGTCTCTTGAGCGTGCACAGGAGGTGGCAAAGGAGGCGGGGACCAGGGCCTGCACAGATATACATGAGGTGATAGGCAGGATCGATGCGGCATCGGTGGTAGTTCCCACTATTCATCATCACGAAGTTGCCAAGATACTGTTTTCCCATGGTGTGCACTGCATGATTGAAAAGCCCATCTCTGCCACTGTGGACGAAGCGGATGAGCTCATTGGCCTGGCGGCAGAGAAGGGTTTGATACTCCAGGTGGGCCATTTGGAGCGATTTAATCCTGCCATAAAGGTGCTTGAGGCAAAGGTGACGCATCCCCTCTTTATAGAGGTCCACAGGCTGAGCGGATTTAAGGACAGGGCCACTGACGTGGATGTGGTCCTGGATCTGATGATTCACGATCTGGAGATAATCCTGGCCCTGGTAAGCTCGCCTCTTAAAGAGATAAGGGCAGTGGGTGTGCCGGTACTTACTCAAAAGGTGGATATTGCAAACGCGCGGCTCATCTTCGAGAATGGATGTACTGCGAATCTTACGGCAAGCCGTATTTCTCTCCAGGATATGCGCAGAATCAGGGTATTTCAGCCAGGGGCATATATATCTGCGGATTGCGCGGAGCGCAAGAGCCTGATTGTTACCAGAGACTTAAGCGCAGGCCCAATGGCCGCCATCAGACCTGAATTCAAGACCCACGAGGGGACAGACATGCTCTATGATGAACTCGTGTCATTCGTAAGAGCAGTGCAGGGCCTTGAAAGACCCAAAGTTACAGGAGAGGCGGGAAGGAAGGCGCTCAAGCTTGCCCTGGATATAAATGCCCGGATTATGCAAGGGCTTAATACCTTGAAACTTGAAGTTGGAAATCAGAAATTTGGCAGAGATGAAACCAGGAATTAGTGGGTGCAGGTATTTATCATAGCCGGGGAGCCCTCTGGCGACCTTCATGGTTCAAACCTCATCCGTGCCCTTAAGACCAGGCTTCCACAGGCAAGATTTGTAGGCATAGGTGGCCCGAAAATGGAGGAGGCGGGGCTGGAGCTTCTTTTTTCAAGCTCTGAGCTCGCGGTGGTTGGTGTGGTCGAGGTCGCCGGTCATATCGGGCCGATTTTAAGGGCCTTTGGCCGTACTACAGACTGGCTGCGCAAAGAGAGACCGGATTTACTCATTCTTATAGATTATCCGGAGTTTAACCTCCAGGTGGCCGCCAAGGCAAAGAAGCTGGGTATTCCCGTTTTTTACTATATAAGTCCCCAGGTATGGGCCTGGCGTAAGGGCAGATTGAAAAAGCTTCGCCGTCTGACAGATCGAATGGCTGTCATTTTGCCGTTTGAGGAGGCCTTTTTCAGGTCTCACGGCATGAAAGCGAGATTTGTAGGCCATCCACTTCTTGACGTGGTCAAGGCCCGGGTCTCCAGAAGCGAGTTTTGCAAAAAGGCGGGACTCAATCCGGAAAGGCCGGTAATAGGACTCGTCCCTGGCAGTCGAAAGAGCGAGGTCTCGAGGTTATTTCCCGTGATGGCAGGTGCTGCCCGGAGGATGCTTAAAGACGGGCGGGATGTCCAGTTTGTGCTACCGCTTGCACCATCGCTTGATCCCGGAACTCTGGAACCATTTATTTATCAGGTTACCGAGTCAGTGACCACGGACCAGCACAGACGAACACAGACGGATGGATCACCCGACCACCCGATTATTCGAATGGTGAGGGGCCAGACCTATGATGCCATAGCCGCTTCCGACCTGATACTTGCGGCCTCAGGGACAGTCACCCTTGAGGCCGCTATTCTGGGCACTCCCATGGTGGTCACCTACATGGTGTCCCCTGTTACATATTTTCTGGGAAGATGTCTCGTAAAAGTCCCTTTTGTGTCCCTTGTAAACCTGGTGGCAGGACGCCGGGTAGTACCCGAGATACTCCAGGGGGATGTCAGTGCCGGGCGGCTCTCTCATGAGGTACTGTCTCTTTTCGGGGACAAAGCCGCAATGGAGAATATGATCAGGGATCTGAAAGAGGTAAAAAATGCCCTGGGTAAACCAGGGGCGGCAGAGAGGGCGGCAGACCTCGCCATGGATCTCATTCAGGGTCCTTGAGTGCGGCCTGGCTATGGGTAATTGAGCCATTGGAAAAACGTCCGGCAGCAATTAATCTGATATGGCTTTTTATGATTCTCCTGGCTACAGTGGTCGCCTCCTACAACGGCAGAATGAAGCAACTGGTCGATGCTTCGTTCGAATCCGCAAAAAATTCCGTTAACCTGGCGATTGGCTTGATCGGGGTTATGGCACTGTGGCTTGGTCTTATGAAAGTCGCTGAAGCCGGTGGCTTGATGCGTCTGATCGCCCGTGCCATCCGTCCTGTCATGTGCCGTCTGTTTCCTGATGTGCCTGCCGGGCATCCGGCCATGTCGGCCATGATTATGAATATGTCCGCCAATGCCCTGGGACTCGGCAATGCAGCCACGCCAATGGGAATCAAGGCGATGATGGAATTAGACCGGCTGAATCCGAACAAGGGTGAGGCTACCAATGCGATGTGTCTTTTTTTGGCGATTAATACGTCGAGCGTCACGATCCTCCCGTTGGGCGTAATCGGAGTGCGGGCGGCCGCCGGTGCCGCAGAGCCGGCTTCCATTCTTATTCCTTCGCTTGTTGCAACGATCTGCTCTACCACAATGGCCATTATTGCCTCAAAGGCCTTTGTTCGTTTCAGCAGACACAAAACACCCATAGAAACAGTAAGCAAAGATCCCGGTGATACGGAACAGGACCCTGTTGCGGTCTGCAATGGAGAAAAAGAAGCCGATGGAGAACTTAACCCGCCCGGATGGATCGGCAGGTGGGCGGTCATACTGACCGTCCTTGCCTTTGCAGGCGGAGCCGTATTTCGTCTAACTGCCGGCACTGATTGGCGGGACCTGGCAGGAGAGATCCTCTCCTACTGGCTGGTCCCTGTAATTATGTGCAGCCTTCTCCTGTTTGGTTATTTTCGGGGTGTCAGGGTCTACGAAGCCGCTACCACAGGTGCAAAGGAAGGATTTCAGGTAGCAGTAAAGATTATCCCGTTTCTTGTGATGATCATGGTTGCCATCGGGATGTTTCGGGCCTCGGGTGCTTTTGACCTTATGGTATCAGCGTTCCAACCGCTCACATCAATGATCGGCATGCCGGCAGACGCCCTTCCCATGGCCCTTATGCGGCCCCTTTCCGGCTCCGGGGCGTTTGGAATCATGAGTGAGATAGTGAGCCATGCCCCGGACAGCTTCTCATCCTTTTTGGTCTCCACAATGCAGGGCTCCACGGAAACCACTTTCTATGTCCTGGCAGTATATTTCGGTGCCGTCGGTGTGGTTCGGACCCGGCATGCAGTAGCGGCTGCCCTGCTTGCAGATATGACAGGAATTCTGATGGCGCTCGTTATGTGTCACATAATGTTCTAAGGCGAATAATTTGAAAAACAGAAAAAAGCGCGGTAAATATCCGGTGAACCTGTTATATCCTGCCTTGAAGCGGTTACCTTTTTCCGGGTTTCAAAGCTCACTCATCGCGGACCGGAGAGGCAGTGCAATCCGGCCCGCGGTTGAAACCCTGCAAAAGGCAAACCGCTCCTGCGGCAGGGTGCTGATGGCAACTCCGAAGCACAATGGACTTAAACCGATCACAGGGTGCTTCTTTTGGAAACGATTTGCGTTAGCCCTTGTAGTTTTTTTGGCTTTTGCAGAACTGGATACCCCGGCTCCGGAGCGCAGCGAAGGAGAACGGGGAGGGTCCCGGGCTGCAAAAGCCTCAGAAAACAAGGGGCGAGAGCATGTTGGAAAAAGAAGCACCCTGTAATCGGTTTACAATAAAACAGCCTCTTCCACAGCGAGGTCTTGTCTCGTATATAGATACCGGGCCTTGGGGCACAGGAAGGGGCATTGGAATCTGAACTATAACAGGGATTTTTTATGATAGATAGATACAGCCGGCCTGGAATGGCGGCCATCTGGACCCCGGAGAACAAATACAAGACCTGGCTTGAGGTAGAGATCCTTGCGGCAGAGGCATGGGCTGAGCTCGGAGTAATACCGAAAGAGGCTGCAGAGCACATAAGGGCCAGGGCCGCCTTTGAACCGGAACGGATAGCCGAGATCGAGGAAAAGACACGTCACGATGTGATTGCCTTTCTTACAAACGTAGGAGAGCACATAGGTCCGTCTGCCCGGTATCTGCACTGGGGCCTTACGTCATCCGACATGCTGGACACGGCAATGGCCGTATTATTCAGGCAGGCCATGGAAATCATCCTTGATGACGTGGACTTACTGATGGACGTCATAAAAAGACGTGCCTTTGAACACAGAGACACCGTGATGATAGGGAGGTCTCACGGTATCCATGCGGAGCCCGTCACCTTTGGCCTGAAGCTTGCCGTCTGGTATGATGAGATGCAGAGGAACCGCAGGCGTCTTGAGGATGCAAAGGAGACGATTTCCTATGGCAAGATATCAGGGGCTGTCGGCACGTTTGCCCACGTGGACCCCAGGGTGGAATCCCATGTATGCAAACACCTGGGTCTTAAGCCCGCCCCTGCCTCCAACCAGATAATACAACGGGACAGGTACGCAGATGTGTTCTGCACCTTGGCAGTGCTGGCAAGCTCTGTTGAGAAGATGGCAACCGAGGTGCGCCATCTTCAGCGAACAGAGGTGCTGGAGGCGGAAGAGTACTTCAGGCCGGGGCAAAAGGGCTCCTCGGCCATGCCGCACAAGAGGAACCCGATCCTGTCGGAAAACCTCTGCGGCCTTGCCCGGCTGGTACGTTCCTATGCGGTCCCGGCCCTTGAGAACGTAACACTTTGGCACGAGCGGGACATAAGCCACTCATCAGTTGAACGCGTGATCGGCCCTGATGCCTTTATTGTGACAGATTTTCTTTTGGGCCGTTTTACCGGAATATTGGATCACTTGATAGTATATCCAGACAGGATGGAGCATAATCTGAACATGCTCAAGGGGCTCATATTCTCCCAACAGGTGTTGCTTATGCTCACACAGAAGGGCGTCAGCAGGGAGGAGTCTTACAGAATCGTCCAGAAACGGGCCATGGAGGTATGGGAAGGAACCGGCACTTTCAAGGAAAGACTCCTGGCGGACCAAGACCTGGCCAAGTACTTGGCCCCGGAAGAAATTGAGGCCGTATTCGACATAAATTACCATCTTAAACATGTGAAAACCGTATTTGAGCGGGTCTTTGGTGCTGAGCAATGATTCGGAAAGACTGGGAAAGACTCGGACGGATGATATTTGAACTCTCATACAGAGAAGGGACCTTCAGGTTGACCTCCGGGAAAAAGAGCGACTTCTACATAGACTGCAAGCAGACCACGCTCTCTGCAGAGGGGGCATATCTATGCGGCAAGCTGCTGTACAATTGCATTCTGCAGTCCGGCATAGGCATTTCAGGGGTCGGTGGAATGACCCTGGGGGCCGATCCGCTGGTCACAGCAGTCTCCGTGGTGAGCTTTATTGAAGGGAGACCCATCCCTGCCTTTATTATCCGAAAAGAAGCAAAAGGACATGGTACCGGGTCCTGGATAGAAGGAAAATCCAACATTTCCCCTGGTAGCAAGGTGGCCCTTGTCGAAGACGTGGTTACCACTGGCGGAACCCTCATAAAGGCAATTGAGAGGACGAGGGAGGAAGGTTACGAAGTGGCCCGGATACTCACTGTTGTTGATCGAGAGGAAGGTGGAAGAAAGGCCCTGAGCAATGCCGGATATGAACTTTCAGCGCTGTTTACGCGCGGGGATATCCTGGCACTGGCTGAAAAATAAAAGGAGAATAATACAGATCATGAAAGACAGAGTACAAAAAGCACTGGACAAGGTGCGCCCTATGCTGCAGCGGGACGGCGGGGATGTAAAACTGGTGGAAGTAGATGAAAAAAGCGGGATAGTCAGGGTCACTCTCACCGGAGCCTGCAAGGGCTGTGCCCTGAGCCAGATAACACTCAAGTCAGGGATTGAGAGATATCTTAAGAGTGAAATCCCCGAGGTAACCTCTGTAGTGGAGGCATGAATGAATTATAGGCATGGGTTCAAAGGTTCAGGGTTCAAGGTTTAAAAAAATGAACATCGAACATCGAACGTCCAACATCGAATTTTGAATGGGAAAAGATGAAGAAACAGAAATAGCTGTTGTGTGTTCGGTATTGGATGTTTGTTTTTCATTCGATGTTGGACGTTCGATGTTCGATGTTGGACGTTCATCTTTCAATGGTGATAGGGCTCGCCGGCATTGATGGTGCAGGCCCTGTAGATCTGCTCAACCAGGATTAGTCTTGCCATGTCGTGTGTAAAGGTCATCGGGGAGAGAGACAAGCTCTCATCCGCCCTCTTGATTATTTCCGGTGCAAGCCCCGAAGCCCCGCCTATCACCATGGCCATGTCTTTAATCCCTCTTGCCTCCAGATCTGTCAGCAACCCTGCGAGTCCGGGGGAATCCAACATCCGGCCCTTTACGTCCAGAGCGACTGTAAAACCCCCTTTTGGCAGGACCTTTGTAATGGATTTGGCCTCGCGCTTCATGACCTCGTCAGGCCTCATATTCCGGGCAAAGCGTACACCCCGGACCTGGAGGACCTGCACACGAATGTAATGCTCGATCTTTTCTATATAATGCTCGATGCCGGCCTTGAGCCAGGCATCCCTGGTCTTATCAATCCAGATTAAAGAGAGACGCAACATGGGTTATTCTCAATCTCAGCAAGAACTCTTAAGGAAGCTTCCCAAGGTTGACGAACTGATACAGACATTATCCAATAAAGTCCCTCGAATGGTCAAGGTAAATGCCTGCAGAGACGTCCTTGACAGTCTGCGCTCATATATCCTGTCCTCACAGGAACCTGATCCCGAATCAGTAAAATATAAAAACATAAAAAAACAGATCGAAATGCGTGTGACATCCTTGCTCAGGCCCTCCTTAAGGCCGGTAGTCAACGCCACAGGCGTAGTGATACATACAAATCTCGGACGTTCACTTCTCCCGAAAGAGATCTCTCAGGCCTTGCTTGATGTAGCAGGCCGGTACTCAAATTTGGAGTATAACCTGGAAAAAGGGATGAGGGGAAGCAGATACAGCCACGTAGAAGAATTGCTCTGCGGACTTACCGGGGCGGAGTCGGCCCTTATAGTGAACAACAACGCCGCCGCAGTCCTCATCACACTGGAAACCCTGGCCGGGGGCAGAGAGGTAATCGTCTCCAGGGGTGAACTGGTGGAAATAGGCGGTTCCTTCCGCATTCCTGACGTGATGACAAAAAGCGGGGCCGTCCTGAGGGAGGTCGGGACCACAAACCGCACCCATTTGAGGGACTATGAGTCTGCCATAGGGGAACAGACCGCACTTCTCCTCAAAGTCCATCAGAGCAACTTTCAGATGGTAGGCTTTACCATGGCCGTATCCGTCTCAGATCTGGCTGAACTTGGTGGAAGATACGGCATCCCGGTATTTGAAGACCTGGGCAGCGGCAACTTCATAGACTTCTCAAGATATGGAATAATGCATGAGCCCACGGTCCAGGAGGCGCTGGCTGCCGGGGCGGACCTGGTGAGCTTCAGTGGTGATAAACTCCTGGGCGGACCACAGGCAGGGATCATTATCGGGAAAAAGGAATTTGTTGACCGGATAAAGGAAAACCCCATGAACAGGGCGGTCCGGATAGACAAGCTCACCCTTGTGGCCCTGGAAGGGGTCCTGAGACTCTATCAGGATCCGGAGCGGGCGGTTAGGGTCATTCCCACGCTCAACATGTTGTGCCTTTCCCGTGATGAGCTGAAATCCCGTGCAAGACGGCTGCAAAGGCGACTAAGGGCCTTGAAACTCACCGGCATATCGATAAATACAGTAGAGACCATTTCCCGTGTCGGGGGTGGTGCTTTGCCTCTGCAGCAGCTCAAGTCAATGGCCGTAGCCCTTGCTCCGGAAAACAAGGCGTTTTCTGCTGCGCGCATCGAGGCCGAGCTGCGCAAAAACGAACCGCCTGTGATCGTGAGGATCGAAGAGGACCGTGTGCTTATGGACATCAGGACGGTTCAGGAAGAAGACTACGGGATTATTGCACAGGCAGTGGCCTCGGCCCTTGCAAGGCTGAGTAAATAGTTACCCAGTGAATAATACTTAAGTTGAGCGATTAGCTGTTAGCCATTAGCATTTAGCTTTGAAAAATCAGGGCATTACGTTAAACAGGAAATACCCAATGGGTTCACCCTGTTGAATCCCCAAAGGGGGCAGCGAAGCTGCATTCAACAGGGTGAAAGTTTGTAATAGCAGAATATTCCGTAATCATTAAGCTAATAGCTAATAGCTAATAGCTAATTGCTTAGTTTGGATAATATTAACAAATGACTGATCCTGTATTTCACCTGGTCCCAGCAGACCTTGAACGGCTGGGTGACCGGGTCATTAAATTGCTTGGTGAAATTTTTTCCTTTTCGGAATGGATATTCTGCCCCATTTCTGACCATGTTGACGGCCTTCCGCCAGCCAAACTTTCAGAGCGCCAGAGACAGAGGGCCTCTCAGGCCCTGTCTGAATTAAAGGGGTTTTGGGACCGGATAGGACAGCAGGTCCTGATCCCCATAAGAGACCGATCAGCCACTACCAGGCAACAAGCCACCCTCGGCACTCTGGTGTTATTTAGAGTAGAAAACTCCATCGGACCGGAAGAAGCTGAAAGGTGGCTTCCTGTTCTGCAGTCCTGGGTAGAAAATAGACTCGAGATCCTGCGATTGAAGTCCTCTTTTTCAAGGCCAGGGGAAATTCCTCCATATGTAAGTCTTACTTTGGAAGCTATTTATAAAAAAGAGAAGTCTTCAGCCTCCTTGCTGCATCTCTTGCAAAGGCCCCGTGCAAATGCCGATTACTGCAGTCCTGAAAGAGTGATTGAACTGTGCTCGATGCTCTGGAGACATTCTGATCCTGAATGGCTGGGGGGAAATCCGGGGGAGTTCTGGATACTTCTGCCCGGGGCAGACGAAAAAAAACTCTCTTTCGGCCTCGGGCGGTTGATTTCAAAGGCCCGGACAATGAGGATACTGATATCGAAAGCTTATGGTCACTTTGTCTCAGAGCCTTTTGATATCAGTCAGGTAAGGGAGGATATCCACGGTCTTGAAAGGTTGGCTGAGGAACTGGGTACTGCAATTTTTTGCACAAGTGATTTAAAAGCCCTTGAAGACCGACTGGGTCTTGAAGGGCTCAGATCAAGGCTTGATCAGGTAAAAAAGGTGGTCAAGGGCAGCTCAAAATGTGCCGTTGCTTATGTTAGACCTGCACCCCATGATCTTAAAGATGTCTTGGGACCGGATGGAGTATTTATTTCGGGGGGAAGGGATAATGCCTTTTTGATCAGAAAATTTGGCAAAAAGAGCCGGGAACCCGACCTGAGCCGGTGGGGTAATGAGATACAGAGACTATGCACTGCCGCCCAGAGTACGCCATCAACCATAGGCATTGCTGCCAGCTATCAGCCTGCAGCAGGTCCATCTCGGGCACCGGTGGCGGCCCTGTGGGCCTTTATGCATGCGGATATGTTGGGGAACGGTTCAGTGGCCATCCATGACAGCTTGACCTGGAACGTCAGGGGAGACGAAATCCTTTCCTGGGGAGATCTGCCAGGTGCCTGCAGGAGCTACAGGCGTGGTCTCAAGATCGAGCCCTCAAACACCAATCTGCTTAATAGCCTGGGAGTTTGTCTTGCAGAACTGGGAAGGACGAAGGAGGCCATTGATGCCTTTTCCAGGGCCGTAAATTCCGCTCCTGAAAATTTTATGGCCCTTTATAACCTTGGTGGCATCTATTTCCAGAGAGGAGATCTCGGAAGCGCTGAAAAGGCCCTGAAAAGGGCCTATGCACTGAAACCGGGCGATCTGCGCTTGGCAGGCCGTATGGCCGAAGTGCTCATTGAATCAAACCGGGCAAAAGAGGCCCTGGATGTTCTCAGTCCTTTTGCAGACAAACCTGGCCAGCCGGTACCAGGGGCCATCTTCCGAATACTCGGCAAGGCTTACAGGATCCTTAATCGATGGCAGGACGCCAAGACGGCCTGGCAGCAGGCCATAAAAAATAACCATGAAGATTCGGAGTCCATGGCACTTCTGGCCCTTGGATACCTTGAAGAGACACATGACCGGGAAACAGCAGTAAAGCTCGGACGACAGGCCGAGTCGTTGGGCGGAAGATCCAGACAGGTCCGCACAGTTCTCTGCCGGCTTAATAAGAAATTGAGTACCCTTGAGGGTCAAAATTAGCCACGGTTCATAAATCAGGGCCTTGACAAGGCAAAAACCAACGTGTTAACAAACTATCTGAAGGATTTTTACCAGCCACTTACGTAAAATTTTTTCTTTTCGGGTAAGTGATTTTATAGGCCCTACTTCGTCATATCCGGAATACATAAATGGGAGATTTAGCTAATGAAAGAAGTCAGACTTCACGGCCGCGGCGGGCAGGGAGCTGTTACCTCGGCTGAGCTCGTGGCAACTGCAGGCATAAACGAGGGAAAGTACGCACAAGCCTTTCCCAGCTTCGGCCCGGAAAGGAGGGGTGCCCCTGTTACGGCTTTTGTAAGGATAAGTGATTCCCCGATACGGACAAGGGAAAAAGTTTACCGTCCGGACATAGTGATAGTCCTGGACTCAGCGCTCCCCTCTTTGGTGAAGGTCTCAGAGGGGCTGCATGAAGACGGGATCGTCATCCTTAATACCCGCATGAAGGAGTCTGAGATCAGGGAGACCTTTGGCCTGGATAGCAGGCTTGCCATGGTAGATGCCAATACCATAGCCAGAGAAGTCCTGGGACTGCCCATAACCAATACTACGATGCTTGGAGCCCTGTTAAAGGCTGCCGGTATTGTCGGGACAGAGGCCTTGGAAGACGCATTGGATCGCCGGTTTGGACGGCTTTCAGAGAAAAACAAGGCTGCCATGCACAGGGCCTTTGAAGAGACGGTAGTCACTGGATGATTTATGTGAATGGAAAAGGCCAAAGATATTACCAATCCCATAATACCTTTAAGATATAGCGAAGGAGTGACAAAATGGCCGATACCGATGCCATTGTAGGCTGGAAGACAATAACCTTTGGGTGTCACGTGATGGAGCCGGGCAGTTCGGCCAGATTCAGGACGGGCGACTGGCGGTCTCAAAGGCCGGTCATTGACAGAGAAAAGTGCATCAAGTGTGGTATGTGCTGGATATACTGTCCTGATATGGCCTACACTCAAACTGAAGACGGCTTCTTTGAGGTAAACATGGAGTACTGTAAAGGCTGCGGCATCTGCGCCCACGAGTGCCCCAAAGATGCCATAACAATAGTCCCGGAGGAGGGATGATCATGGCCAAACGCGTGGGAATTGAAGTATCAATTGCATTAGCTGAGGCGGTAAAGCTGGCGAATGTAGATGTGATCCCTGCCTATCCCATTACCCCTCAGACCCATATTGTGGAACACCTTTCGGAAGTAGTAGCAAATGGTGAAGTAGATGCTGAATTCGTCCCGGTAGAATCTGAGCATGCAGCAATGAGCTGTTGCTGCGGTTCTTCAGCAGCCGGGGCCAGGACCTTTACCTCAACCAGCTCCCAGGGTCTCTTGTTGATGAGCGAGATCCTCTTCATACCCGGTCCGATGAGGCTTCCAATAGTGATGGCTGTAGCGAACCGTGCATTGTCTGCACCCATAAGTATCTGGAACGACCACCAGGATATAATGAGCCAGAGGGACATCGGCTGGATACAGACCTTTGCGGAAAACGGCCAGGAGGCCTTTGACCTGACTCTTCATGCCTTCAGGGTGGCTGAAGACAGGCGCGTGTCCCTGCCGGTGATTGTAAACATTGACGGCTTCACCTTGAGTCACGTTGTCGAGGCTGTAGAGCTCTTGAGCCAGGAGGAGGTGGATCAGTATCTTCCGCCCTTCAAGCCCCGTTACCGCCTGGATCCCAGAAAGCCCATCACCATGGGTCCTGTAGGTATTCCTGAGGTATATTCAGAGGCAAAGGTCGCGCACAACGAGGCCCTCAAGGCATCCAGGAGGGTGATACTCCAGGGCTGGAAGGAATTCGCCGACCTTTTCGGACGTCAGTATAATCCGATCGAGACTTACCGCTCTGAAGATGCCGAGGTTTTGCTGATCACAATGGGCAGCATTTCAGAGACGGCCATGACCGCGGTAGATACCATGCGGGATAAAGGGCAAAAGGCAGGGCTGGCAAGAATCCGTCTGTGGCGTCCGTTCCCAGGGCCGGAATTCCGGAAGGCTGCCGGAAAGGCAAAAATTCTGGCAGTAGTGGACCGCTGCCTGCCCCCAGGCGCAATCTGCGGCCCGGTGGGCGCTGAGCTCAGGTCTCTTTTCTACAAGGTGCCCGGGGCCCCCAAGATTTTCAATTTCATTGCCGGGCTTGGCGGACGGGATGTAACAGTTGAGCGGTTCGAGGAAATGGTAGACAAGTCCATGGTATTTGCCAGGAAACGTCCAAAAGAACTGTATGAAGTGATCGGAGTGCGTGAAAAATGATACCTGAATTCGAAAAATTCAAACGATTTAAGGCGAAAAATCTCCCCAAGGAAGAGCTGCTTGCACCGGGCCACAGGGCGTGTCAAGGCTGCGGTGAGGTCCTGGCCCTCAGGATGGCAATAAAGGCCCTGGGACCAAATGTTATTGTCTGTATGGCCACGGGCTGTATGGAGATCATTACCACTCCGTATCCGCAGACTGCCTGGAAAGTGCCATGGATCCACATTGCTTTTGAGAACCCGGCGTCCGTGGCGTCGGGAATAGAGTCTGCCCTGAAGGTCCTGAGACGCAAGGGCAAGGTCCCTAAGAGACATATAGACATAGTGGCAATTGGGGGGGATGGTGCAACGAGTGATATAGGTCTTGGCTGGATCTCCGGTGCCTTTGAGCGGGGCCACGACTTCACTTATATATGTTTAGATAATGAGGCGTACATGAACACTGGAGTCCAGCGCTCCAGCTGCACACCATACGGGGCCATGACAACCACCAGCCCACCAGGGGAAAAGAGCTTCGGCCAGGTCACCTGGAAAAAGAACGTACCGGGAATAGCAGTGGCCCACAACATCCCCTATGTTGCTACGGCTTCTCCCGCCTATTTCCTGGATCTCATGAACAAGGTAAAAAAGGCGGCCCTGGTCAAAGGACCTGCCTACGTACACATATACTCACCTTGCCCCACTGGCTGGGGGTCGGCGCCTGAGCGCTCCATTGAGCTTGCCAGGCTGGTCGTGGAGACAAGGGTCTTCCCCCTGTATGAAGTTATCGAAGGACGCTATATCATGAGCCGCAAGATAACAAAACCCAAGCCCGTTCAGGAATATCTGAAAGGCCAGCGTCGCTTCCGCCATCTGGATGAAGAACATATCGCCCACATCCAGCAGCGTGTGAATGCCGACTACGAAAAGCTGGTCAGGTTGTCGGAGATGACGTAGTATTTCGCGCCTCAGATATTTGATCCGGTTCCTTGCCTCCAGGCGGCTGGCAGTCATGTTGCCCATGGGGTTTGCTTCAGGGCTCCCTTTGGCCCTTACGGGCGGCACATTACAGGCCTGGCTTGCAATGGATGGTGTTGACATCCGCACTATCGGCCTTTTTTCCCTTGCGGGCATTCCATACGCATTAAAGTTTTTCTGGTCCCCTGTCATGGACCGCTTTTCTCTTCCTTGGCTGGGAAGACGCAGGGGCTGGATATTGCCCATTCAGGTGATCCTGGTTTCAGGGATATCCGCCATGGCCTTTGTCTCCCCGTCAGGCACTCCTTTCCTTATGGCCTGCCTTGCCCTGACGGTCGCCTTTAGTTCTGCGTCCCAGGATATCGTAATCGATGCCTATCGGACTGATGTGCTGGAGGAGAAAGAGCGGGGTCTTGGCGCTGCACTGTCAGTTACCGGCTACAGAATTGCCATGCTGGTATCCGGCGCCTTGGCCCTTATCCTGTCAGATCGCATAGGCTGGCAAAACACGTATATTTTAATGGCAGGCATTATGTCATTGGGAATCTTTGCAACTCTTGCCGGCCCTGAGCCGAGGCTTGCGCCTTCCCCGCCCGGGAGCATACCTGAAGCTATTTCCGGCCCCTTAAAGGAATTCTTTTCAAGGACTGCAGCCATTTCCATGCTGGTACTTATTGTACTTTACAAGCTCGGGGATGCCTTTGCCGGTACCTTGACTACCGCTTTTCTCATCCGCGGGATCGGTTTCAGTCCTACTGACGTAGGGACTATAAACAAGGGGTTTGGTCTCGTTGCTACTATTGGCGGTGCCTTGTTGGGGGGAGGGCTGATGACAAAGATCGGACTCTTTGGTGCGCTCATGTTTTTCGGGGTGTTGCAGGCAGTATCCAATCTTTCCTTCATGCTGCTTGCCTGGATCGGCAAGAGCTACTGTGCAATGATTGCTGCAGTCGGTTTTGAAAATCTATCCGGGGGTATGGGTACAGCAGCCTTTGTGGCCTTTCTTATGGCACTCTGCAACCATCGTTTTACCGCAAGCCAGTATGCCATGTTCTCAGCCCTTGCCTCTTTGGGGAGGATCTTTGTGGGCCCGCCGTCAGGATTTGTAGTTAAATGGTTGGGATGGGCGCAGTTCTTTTTCGTCACCACCTTGGCGGCTCTCCCGGGACTGATAATCCTGTGGTGGATGAGGCGGCACATATCGGTTCTTGAAAAGGGCTGACGCATGGGAAATACCCGATGACCATTGAAATAAGAGGCACAGAATCACCGTGGTTCGCGGCCCTTGCTGTCTGATAAAGACCGGGAACTTTCGGACCTTGAAAATGCAACCATTACCCTTTAGGGTTGACATAACTGGTGCAGACCTTTAATTTGCCTCCCGTCACTCCCGGTCCCATCGTCTAGGGGTCTAGGACGCTGGCCTCTCACGCCAGAAACAGGGGTTCGATTCCCCTTGGGACCGCCATAGATATAAAAAAACAGTAAGTTATAGGCTAAAAACCTGGTAAAGCGCATGAGTGACCATGAGGTGAAACATCAACGAAAACGGAAAATGCGAGGCGCGGCGGATGTTGGCCTGAACCGGAACACTCGCAGTATAATTAGGATCTGACTATGCAGGCATCAAATTTCAAGCCACTTGGCACCTTATTGAATGGCCGGTCCATCTTCTTTCAGGAATTTCTGAAGCATCCCTTTCAGATCGGCTCGATAATCCCGAGTTCCCGCTTTCTCGAACGTCGCACCGTAGAGGCAGCGAGAGTCCGTTCAGCAAAGACCATAGTGGAACTGGGTCCTGGCACCGGGGGCACGACCAGGGCCATACTGCATTCCATGACTTCGCACGCCAGGCTCTTGTGCATAGAGATCAATCCGAATTTCCACGCCATACTAAACTGCATAAAAGACGACCGTCTGAAGGTTCACCTTGGCAGTGCCACAGAGATAAAAGAAATTCTCCACACGTATGGAATGGCCCCTCCCGAGGTTGTAATTTCCGGCATCCCCTTTTCCACCATGAGCCACGCCCTTGGATCTCAAATTATCGAGTCCGTCTCGTCGGCGCTCGCTCCGGGAGGGCGCTTTGTAGCATATCAGGTGAGCAAGCGGGTTGCCTCCCTGTGCCGCCCCATCCTTGGCTCCGGGCAAGTGGAGGCTGAGCTTTTCAACATCCCTCCCATGCGGGTTTACCGGTGGGATAAGAAAAACGGCGCCTGATCGGATGGCATGCCGCCGTGCTGGTTCATATTTTTTTATGGACCTTCTTTTCTCTTTTCCACTATTTTCGATGCGAGTCTGATTGCCGCCTCAAGACTGGCACAATCCGCCTTTCCGGTACCGGCGATGTCATACGCAGTCCCGTGATCTACTGAGGTCCTGGTTATCGGAAGGCCTAAGGTCAGGTTGACCCCGTCTCTGAAATGAATGAGCTTAAAGGGAATCAGCCCCTGGTCATGATACTGGCAGACTACAGCGTCGGATTTCCCATTGACAGCCTGATAAAACACTGTGTCAGGAGGATAAGGCCCATTGGCCGCTATACCCTTTCCCCGGGCCATTTCTATAGCGGGCGATATGATATGCTCTTCTTCCTTGCCAAACATCCCGGACTCGCCTCCATGCGGATTCAGTGCGGCCACGGCAATCTCCGGCTCTTTTATGCCGAGTTCATTTCTTAAGAAGGAATCCGTAAGGAAAATTACTTGAAAAATCTTTTCCGTGCTGATGCTGTCCGCCACCTCCCTCAAGGGGCAGTGTATGGTCACAAGGACTACCCTGAGCCTGTCGCCTGCCAGCATCATTGCATATCTTTCCGTGTTGGTCCTGTCGGCCAATATCTCGGTATGTCCGGGGTAGGAGATGCCGGCAAGCCTGAGGCCCAGTTTACTGATAGGGCCGGTCACAAGGCCGGAGAGACTTTTTCCCAGGCAGAGTCTGATGCCCTCAGTGACATACTCGAAAGAGGCCTTTCCAGTGACTGGGTTCGGCTTTCCCCAAAGGATATCCTCGGCATTAAGGTCTGTCCGTGTAATCACATGTATCGCACTGCCGGAAATGGGATCTCCAGGCACCCAGGACTTAAGGGGAATGTCGATATCAAGCGCCCTTGATGCCTTTTTAAGTATATTCATGTCCCCTATGACCACTGCCGGAGGTGAAAGCAGCCATTCAGGATTGGCAGCGAATGCCTTTATAATGATTTCAGGACCGATTCCCGCCGGACAGCCCATGGTGATACCCAGCGGATTTGACGATTTGACGATTTGACGATTTGACGATTGTAGCCTGCGGATATCTGTCTGCATCTGCGGTATTATCCTTGATTCAGCGATCTGGTCGCCTGTGTCAGGCTGTGCGGGCCTGTGGCTGGAGATCCGCCCGGTTTCTGATCCCTGGATTATGCCCATTATTTCTGTTTTTTCAATAAAATTCAAAATAGCCGAGACATTGCCTTCATATATCTTTCCCAGCCAGAAAGAGAGATGAACGAGCAGTTCTTCAAGCAGGGAGTCCCGGGAGACCCGGCAACCCGTAGCGCTTGATATGGAACACGCCTTTTCCCTGAGATGTTCCGGGAAGGCATTTTTCGGAGTGCAAATGTTTATGCCTATTCCGATTATCCAGGCAGGACTTTCGGATCCGTCTGCCAGTTCGCACAGTATACCTGCCAACTTTCCATTTTCAATATACAGGTCGTTGGGCCATTTTATTTTAATAGAAGGCGGCCCGGCACAGCGGGACCTGGTGAGAATGGATTGTATGGCGGCCGACGAGGCAATGGCGCAGGTCAGAGGGAGCCAGGCCTCCAGAATTCCGGGCCTTGGCACAGCAATCGACAGATACAGGCCGGTGCCGGGAGGAGAAATCCAGTTCCGGCCTTTCCTGCCCCTGCCCCTGGTCTGGGAGCCGGCAACAAAACAGCGCCACAGAATCCCTCTTTTTTGAAAATTCTCTCTGGCAAGGTCATTGGTAGAACCCGTCTCTGACACCCAGGTGATTTCCCGAATATCAGGCACTTTTTGGCCTTTCTTTTCTTGGAGTACTTTCAGTGTCCGGAGACCATCCTGCAAGAAAGAGAAAAAGCGGTCATTAACAACCCGTGGCCCGGCCTTATTTTATCCAGGGTCATTCGATTTCCCTTTCCATTGGAATAACCATGATCTTATGGGCCATAGCCGCCCCTATAGCAAGACGCGTATCGCCGGTCGCTATCAGAAAAGGCCCCGGGGACCCCCTTCTGATTATCTCGATCTCCGATCCCACACCCAAGCCCATGCTGGTCAGCCTCTGGTGCATCCCCCTGCCGCCTGCGAGCATTACGATACGCGCTTTTTCACCAGTGCAGGCCATAGCGAGAGGCATGCCTGGCCTCATGACCACATCGGCCTCCGGGTAGTGTTTGCAGTCGAACGGGTCGTAAGCGCCACCCCTTTGTTTCATGATCACTCCTTAGTCCCCAGATATCACAACACAAAAACCGTGTCGGCATGTCAAAAGGAAATTCTTGTATTCTGTCTTGGATTACATCCAGGAGGGTATTCCTTAATTGAAACGTATGCGCAATATCAGTTTTTGATTTTTCTGTCAAGAAAAAAATGCAAACGCGGGGCAGGATAGATGACAATCTCATACGGAGGCGGATGAAATGGCAGAAGATCTTTTCTCGCCGTGATATGATCCCGAATTATGCAGCAGCCAAGTTTGCCAAAGATGCGAGGCGGAAGGCACGCAAATGTACTTTGGTCATTCAAGTGCCTGACAACAAAGCAGATTTGGTAAAATTGGCTGCTGCATAATTCGGGATGATAACCGCTATGAATGTCCGCTCAAGAAGATTGAAAGCACAGCCTTTTCAGATTCAGGAGTTTGCTGGCCCCGGCAATTGTCGTGCCATAGAGATAAAGTGGTTTTTGATATTTGCCTGAAAGAGAGATCAACTGAGACAGGGAATCATTTACTATTGTTGAGCCTGTAGCCAGGATGACGTCGCAGGTCTTAATGAGTTCTTCTGTCATTTTTCTGCCGTCCCAGACAGGCACCCCATACTTAATCCTGTTAATGTTATCTTTATCAAGATCTGTTACCTTCATATTTTCCGCAGACAACCTCTTGGAAAAATTATCTATTATAGCCGGCTGAAAGCCGACAATTCCGATGTTGATATCAGGTCCGTATTTTTCAATGATTGCCCCGGCCATTTCCCCGGCGCATAATTCAGGCCCGTTGTCTTTGCAGTGAACGGTGTCGTTAATTATACACTTATATCGTAACAGTGCGTTCAGCGTAGCGACAAAGAGCGCTCTCTTGCCGTTATCCGTTAATCTTAGTTTGAGTATTTCCTTGAGTCTGCCTCTGAAGGTCTTTGGGGTGTCAGTAAAGGCCTGTCCCAAGGCCCCTTTGAAATCAGCCTGGATCAAAGATTCCCTGCCTTGAAGCAGGGGAAAATCCCTCCTTTCCGTCTTGCCTATGGCTTCTTCGGGTGTCAGGATTTTTGCAGTGATGTTCACTTCACTTTCAAGCAAGCTATTTTCTGCGGCTATATCATTCAATGCTCTTTTAAGTTCTGCGTACATATTCCTTCTGCCTTTTGTTATTGGTT
>Ga0190303_1000154_pt1 | contig 28875 bp, 29 predicted proteins | sample 48700701_MG_FD_161672 | JGI IMG/M metagenome (GOLD analysis project Ga0190303, IMG submission 161672) | Hydrothermal vent sediment bacterial communities from Southern Trench, Guaymas Basin, Mexico - 4870-07-0-1_MG | ecosystem: Environmental > Aquatic > Marine > Hydrothermal vents > Sediment ... | reverse complement strand
GCTTTCTTTTGATCGCTGCCTCCAGAATACTTGTGCCCATAAGCATAGGAGAATCCTACAGGGTTATAACAGACTTTGGTCTTGCCCTTGTTGAGGTACTCTCTGTTCTTTTAACCATATTCATTGGGACAAGGATCCTTTATGACGAGATTGAAAGAAAGACGATTTATACTGTTGTTACAAAACCTGTAAGGGTTTCAGAGTTTCTAATCGGGAAACTGTTTGGTTTAACCCTCCTTGTGTTTTCAATTCAATTCCTCCTATTCCTTACAATCTTCCTCTTTTCAAAGATATACCTCCACTTTGTGTTCTGGAGGGTATTTGTATGGTTTTTCTTCCTCTTCTTTGAGATGCTTATACTGAATGGTGTTGCAATCCTCCTCTCAACATTCACCACACCCATCACATCAGGGCTCATCTCCATGCTCATATACATCATAGCAAACACCTCTAACTACCTGAAAGAATTAAGCCAGATGGTTAAATTGCCCATTTTCACCTATATCGCAAACTTCCTCTACTACTTCCTTCCCAACTTCACCCTGACCAATGTAAAAACTGAGATACTCTATAATCTACCCATTGATAAGGGGCTTTATCTGTTTGCACCTTCCTACAGCATCATGTATGTTGTTTTTCTTCTAACGATTGCCACCATGCTTTTTGAAAAGAGGGAGTTCTACTGATGAAGAAACTGGGGGGCCTCCTGATAATAATAATCTCACTATTCGTATCTGTGCTCCTTGTAAAGTCTTTTGAAGACAAAAAGAAATCATTTACAGGTGAAAAACTCCTCTTCTTCCCTTCTGGTAAATTTATACAGGGTGTGGCATGTGGTTACAATAACTTCCTTGCAGACCTTCTCTGGATAAGGGGTGGTGTTTACTATGGTGGCCAGAAGTTAAAGCATGGAAGCCTTGAATACCTTAATCACATATTCAATGTTATAACCGACCTTGACCCAAAATTCATCAATGCATACACAACAGGTGGTATGTTCCTCTTTGACGACCTGCATTCCCTGGAGATGTCCATGAAACTGCTGGACAAGGGGATTTATAACAATCCTACCAACTGGTATGTTCCATTTATGAAGGGATTCATACTCTACCTTGCAGAAAAATACGACCTGGCATACAGGTGGTTCATGGTTGCAAGCCTTTATGAGACAGGGAAGGGGCTGGCATTCAAGTTTGCAAACTGGTGTTTACAAAAGGAGAAAGGACCTGAGATGACATTAAAATTCTGGGAAAACATTTACAATACAACGGGGAACAAATGGATGAGGGAAAAGGCAGTGAAGGGAATTTCCCGTGTTATTCTGTATGCAGCAGTGAAGTATAAAAGGGAGAATGGTGAATGGCCTGAAAACATTGTTGTACTTGTTAAGTCTGGATACCTGCCCTATGTCCCTTCACTGGGTGGAAAATATTTTCTTTTCAAGGAAGGGGAGGTCCTATGGTAATGGGGATTATTTCTGATACACACGACAACATCTCTGCATTGAGAGAGGGAATAAAGATACTCAAAGAAAGGGGGATTTCCTGTGTTTTCCATCTTGGGGACATAATCTCTCCATTCATGGTGAAGGAACTTGATGTATCCTGTGTTTACGCTGTATTCGGGAACAATGACGGTGACAAACTTCTTCTGAAGGAAAGGTTTTCTGAAAGGGGATTCAGGATATTCAAAGGACCACACAGGATTGTTTATAATGGCAAAAAAATTCTGATGATGCACGAGCCATTCCAGTTGAACAGGTTCAAAAGGGAAGACTTTGACCTGATTCTCTTTGGACACACACACAGGGTTTACATTGAAGAAGGTAAAACCCTTGTAATTAATCCAGGTGCATTGTCAGGATACCTTGCTCCTGAAAAGACCCTTGTTATACTTGACCTCAACACAATGAAACCAGAACTCATAACACTTTAAGGAGGTGTTTATGCTATTATTTTTACTTTCTTTGACACTCAATTTCAAGGTGAAAGAAGTTACTGTTTATACAACTTCGGCAAAGATTGTGAGGGAGGCAGTCAAAAATCTCTCAACAGGGGAATACACGGCAAGGTCAAACCTGATTCCAGGGGGAATTGACGAGAGAAGTATAAGGATAAGAGCCCCTGAATATATCACTGTAGGTGAGGTGAGAGTCATCAGGGTTTATCCGGATACTGTATTCAAGGAAGAAATAAAGGTTCTTGAGGATAGTATTGAGACTATTCAGGACAAAATTGACCTTTTAACAAAAAAACTTGATGTATTGAAGGCGGAAGAAGAGTTTGTAAATTCAATCAAAGTAACAATGCCTCAAAAATACTCCCAGGAATTGTATTCAGGAAAAACCTCCACACTTGCCTGGACAAAAACCCTTAAATTTCTGTCAGAAGAACTTGAAAGGATTAACAGGGAAAAACTGGCCACGAAAAAAAAGCAGACCAGATTAGAAAATCTTTTGAAAAGACTGAAGCAAACCCTCAATGACTTAAAAACGAAAACCACTTATCATTACATTGAGTTTCCCGTCCTGGTAAAAAGGGCTGGAACATGCAGATTTGTACTTGAATATATTGTGAGTGGTGTTAGATGGAGGGTAAACTACATTGTGAGGGCATTCCCGGATAAAGGTAAAGTCCTTCTTGAATATCACGGGAAGATTAGACAAACCACTGGAGAGGATTGGAAAGACATTCATCTGATATTATCAACAAAATCCCGCATAACCGATGTAACCCCACCTTTTCTTGAACCATGGTATATTCAATTTTCTTCGGTCAAAATTCCAAAAAGAGTGGTAATTAAAAAAGATGTAACTACAGGAGTTGGAGTAGAAAAAGGGGCACAGGAAAAGGAGAAAGAGGATTTGAGTTTTATTTCTAACTGGTGGGATATACGTATGACAGGTATTTCAGTAACGTATAGAGTACCTGGTAAAAGAACAATCCCTTCAGGGAAGTCTTCCACTGATATTTTAATAAATTCCAACGAGTTTGATGCGAATTTCTTCTACTATGTGGTTCCAAAACAAATGGAGGCAGCCTTCCTGAAAGCAGAAATGGAAAACAATACAAAAAATGTGTATCTACCCGGGGATGCATCAATATTTGTGGGCTCTGAATACACAGGCAATGGGGAAATAGATAAATTCACACCTGGAGAAAAGATAAAGATATCATGCGGTGTTGATAACAGGATAAAGGTTGAAAGAGAACTCATCAAGAAGTTTGTTGATAAGGGTGGTGTTTTCAGTAAAAAGAAAAAGGTTGAGTACAGATACAGAAACCTGATAAGGAATGGGCTTGATAGAGAAATAGATGTAAACTTCATAGATTGTATCCCTGTTCCACGCGTATCCGATATAACCGTAAAGGATGTTTTCTTCTCTGCAAAACCTGATTCAATGAACAAGGATAAGGGGCTTGCCTACTGGCATCTTAAGATACCATCCCATGAGACCTTTGTTGAGACAACAGGGTTTAAGGTTGAATATCCTGAAGACAAACAAATAATGCCCTTAATCAGGTGAAAAGGCTCCTTTTTCTGCTTGCTGTTTTAATCTTCTCATTTCTCATCACCTATTCAGGGCCTGTTAGGTATCTGGAACTCAAACTCATTGACAGCAGATTCAGGGTGAGGGGTGAGGAAATGCCCCCTGATGAAGTTGTGGTTGTTGCGATAGATGATGAAACATACTCCCATTTGAATATGCAGTTCCCATATCCAAGGAGTATATATGCAAAACTTCTTGAAAACCTGAAAAAAGCAGGTGTCCGTGGCGTGGGATTTGACATTGAATTTGATGTATCCGACAGAGAACCTTCAAATGACTCTATATTTTCAGAGGCGATAAAGAATATGGGTAATGTTGTTCTGGCAACGAAACTTATTAAGGACGGAGAAATCTCACCAATTCCCCTACTCAAAAATCATGCGAAAACAGGATTTGGGAATGTGATCCCTGACAGGGATGGCGTGATAAGGCGTTATCTCTTCAGGAGTAAAAAGGGCTACCAGTCAATTGCCCTGTCCCTTGCTGAAATAGCGGGTAAAAAAAACAGCAGGTACATTGACTATCTATATTATTATGGACCCGCTGGTTCATTCAAGACATATCCCATGTGGACAATCCTTGACGACGAGAACTTTCTTATTCCTGACATTGAGGATTCTGCCAATGATGTGAATGTGTTCAATACAATCCTTGAACATGGAGAACTGAAGGGCAAAATTGTCCTTGTTGGTGTGACCATAAATGAGTTTCACGACATATACCCAACACCATTCAATGTGAAAAATGGGGTTTTTTCACCAACCTCTGGCGTGGAAATCCATGCAACTGCACTGGGAAACATCCTCAAAGATGACCGATTAAAACATCTACCTCCTGCCTATATCTGGGGAATTATAATCCTTTTAATCCTGCCCCTTTTATTCCTACCCTATGGAAGAACCTTCCTCTCAATAGGTGTATTTGCCTTCCTCCTCCTGACAATCTTCATCCTTGACTTCTACCTCTTTGTAAGGTTCAGGTATCTAATACCAGTCACACCTTTCATCACCACCCTTCTGCTCACCTATATATCTGGAACAACACTATCCATCATTGAGTCACAGAAGGAGAAAAGGCTGGTGAGAAACATATTCCAGAGGTATGTCCCTGGCGTAATAATGGACGAGATTTTGAAAAACCCCGGTGCAATAAACCTTGGTGGTGAAAAGAAGATTCTCACTGTGATGTTCACAGACATTGAGGGATTTACCTCCTTCTCTGAAGGCAAAGACCCCTCTATTGTGGTGAATCTTATAAACAAATATCTGGGGGAGATGACAGAGATAATATTCAAGCACAGGGGAACGGTGGATAAGTATGAGGGTGATGCAATCATGGCAGTATTTGGTGCACCATACTACTATGAAGAACATCCCCTTGAGGCAGTCCTTGCTGCACTTGAAATGAATGAGAGGGTGAAAAAAATGTGGGAGGAGGGATTTCCGAGGCTTAAAACAAGGTTCGGAATAAACACAGGCCTCATGATAGTTGGAAACATGGGAACAGAGGAGAGGATGGATTATACTGTTATAGGGGACAGCGTGAATATTGCTTCAAGGCTTGAAGGTGCAAACAAGTTTTATGGAACTGATATACTTGTGGGTGAAAACACATATGAATATGCAAAAGATAAAATACCAATGAGGGAGATTGATTTGATAAGGGTGAAGGGAAAAAAAGAACCTGTTCATATATATGAACCACTTGGATTTGAATGGAACGATAGGTTAAAGGAGTTTATGGAACTGTTCCACAGGGCATTGTATCTCTACAGAAGCAGGAACTGGGATGAGGCAGAGAAACTATTTAAACACATATATAGAACCTATCATGACAGGGCATCATATGTTTTCATTGAAAGGATAAACATATTCAAAACAAATCCGCCACCTAAGGACTGGGATGGTGTATTCACAATGAAAAACAAGTAAACCTGGCTCTATTCCACACCCTGACAGGTCGGACAGTAGTAAATTGCATAATCCCTGTAACTCTTCCATTGAATTGTATCACCACAAACAGGGCATGGCTGGTCTTTCTTCCTGTAAACCGTAAGAAAATCCCTCTTTTCTTTTATCACAAGTGAATCCCCATATAAACCTTCAATGGCCTCAATTGCCCTCTTCAAGACAATCCGTATTGAATAGTGGAGCCTTTCAATCTCTCCCTCTGTTAATCTCTTACCGGGCTTGAATGGAGAAATCTTTGCCTCAAAAAGTATATCACTGGCATAGGCCCTTCCAATACCACTAACAAATCTCTGGTCCCTTAAAACATTAAAAATCCATTCTCTCCTTCTCCTCAGCCTGTTTTTAATATAATCAGGGCTGAAGTCAACCGAGAGTGCATCAATCCCAAGTTTTCTTATGAAGGGAAGGGTTTCTGGATTTTCTGTGAGGTGTATTCCTGCTGTTTTCTTTGTTGACAATTCCCTGAATATGAGGAACCCCCTGTCTGTTTTAAGATAAAAAGAGGTATCCCTTGTTGGAACATCCCTCAGGTCCAATATACCTGAAAGACCACCATGATAAACAATGAACAGACCATCCATATCAAAAAAGATGTATTTACCCCTTCTTTCAAAATCTTTGAAGGTCCTTCCAATCAATGCTGTAAAATGTGGCTTTACAGATTTCAATATATGGGGCTTGGTTATGGAGACATCCTCAATCCTTGCACCTGTAAGCCTCTTTTTCAGATTTCTCTTCAGGACCTCAACCTCTGGCAATTCAGGCACCATCCCTCCTGAATACGACTTCTCCATCAATCAATGTTTCCATTACCAGGTCGTTCTTTATAATAACCTCTGTATTTTCAGATTCAACATCTGTGTAGAGTTCAATCGCCTGTTCCATCCCGATTCTCTGCTCCTCAAATGGTGCAGAAACAACAGAATTTATCCCATAAACTGGTGAATAAGGCATACCATCTGAACCAAAAACAACAATTCCCCCTGAACACAGTATCAGACCAACCCTGTTGTTCTTTTTGTATTTTTCACCAAAGGCATCCTCATAAAGTCCACCTGGAAGTGACCAGTTCTTTATGAAATTGGGTTGCATGGAAAGAACAATACCCATCCTGACAGCCTCTTTTATCTGGTCATCTGTGGCAAGTTCAAAATGTTCAATTCTGTGGGGCTGATTGAAATCTCCATATTCCCTGAAACCAGCAAGCACCTCTCCTATTGCCCTATCACCTATGGCATGGATGGCAAGCACAAAACCCCTTTCTTCAGCAAAACGTATCATCTTTTTTATATATTCCTTATCCTTCAAAAGTAATCCACTGCTATCTGTATCCACATATCTGAAATCCTTCACCGCCGCAGTCCTTGCACCAATTGAACCATCTGTGAAAATCTTTATCCCTGCAAGTTCAACATGCCCTGTGTTTTCAAGTGAATCAATCTTATCCATGTGGACATCTGTAATAAAGGTCTTCACTTTGATTAGAATCCTGCCTTCCCTGTCAAGTTCTGTGTATGCCCTGTGATACTCTGGAATACAAATATCATTAATCCCCACTATACCCAATGACAGAAAGTCTTCCTGCATCATCAGAATTGCCTCTTCTATCTCGCTATAATCGGGCTTAAAAATCTCGTTCAGGTAGAGAACAACATCCTCATACATTATTCCCTTCTCTTTATCCACCATATACCCATCTGGAATCATATCCATTGCAGGTGTATTGCCCACTGCAATGTGACCGCATATCCTCCTCATAATAATCGGTTTTTCCCTTGATATGTTATCCAGTTCCTCCTTTTTTGGAAACTCCCTCTCCTCCCAGAGGGTCTCATCCCAGTCCTCTGCAATAACAATCTCTTTCCCTGAACCTTCCAGTTCTTTCCTTACAAGTGATAGGGCCTCTGATTTTGAACGGGTGTTACTCAGGTCAACCCTTGTCTTCTTTATCCCGTAGGATACGGCATGTGTATGGTGGTCAACAAACCCTTTGAACACTCCATCCATATCAACCTCCTATAAGGAAAAGACCTGCAATCACAAATGGTATCCCTGCATACTGAAGGGGCTTTGGCCTCTCCTTCAAAAATATAATTCCAGCAAGGACACTTATCAATGGATACATATTGGCAACAGGTATTGCAAGTGATACATGGGATTTAAGAACAGAGAAGTAGAAGCATACAGAACCTGAAGCACTCACAACAGCACTCAACGCACTTAAAACAATCCCTTTAACCTCTGGTTTACCAGTTTTGAAACCGCCCTTTATAAAGAAGTACGGTAGCCATATGGGGATTGCAATGAATGTGAAGAAAAGGTTAAGGTTCATGGGCCATAAATACCTTACAGACATCTCTGTAAAGCCACCCCAGATTCCCCAGAAAAGGGTTGCCAGACCGGCGAAAATCAGCCATCTACCCTTTTTGAACCTTGTTTCAGGAAACATAAGGAAGATTATGCCTGCAAATATCAGAGATATAGCAAGAATCTGTTTTGACGATATCGGGTTGTGAAAAGAAAAACACCTATTAGAACACTTATGATGATATAAGAAGATGTTACTGGAACAATCACCGATGCAGGAGCAAGTTCCATTGCCCTGTAATAAAATATAAATGCAATGGCACCGGTCCCTTCTGAAAGGAGCGGGAAAAGGTAATTCGTTCTGGTGAATGGTTTCCCTATAAAAAGCCAGACCACAAAATAAAAGGCCATCAGGGTTATTCCATAAAAAATAAGCATTGAATGGGGTTTCAACCTGATAACCCCTGCCCTCCCAATCACATTTCCAAATCCCCAGCCTGCTGCTGCAAGGAGTGCAAGCGGAAACCAGTTCATATCATAAACAAAAAGGAGATGAACATTGCAGTTGATATACCGGCCTTAATCCATCCCCTTATGTTTTTATTGAGAAAAATCCCCTTCCTGATTGTGATTGTGTCCACAAAAACAACAATCGTGGTTATGAGAAGAAGAATCAGTATATAGTTTTTTGTTATATGCCTGAAACCCTCAAAAAATCCATAAAAGAATATACCTGCAAAGACAAGCGGAATCCCTGGGAGGAAATTAACAAAACAACCTGCAATACCTATGAGAAAGAGAAAAACACTAACCCATATCACATGAACCCTCTCATGAATGGAAGCCCCATCCCCCTGCCCTTTTTCATCTGCTTCATGAGTTTCTTCACCATGGCATACTCTTTAAGAAGCCTGTTCACATCCTGCACAGATGTGCCACTACCCTTTGCAATCCTCCTCTTCCTTGAACCATCAATAATTTCAGGATGTTTCCTCTCCTGCGGTGTCATTGAGTTTATTATTGCCTCTGTCTTTATCAACTCCTTTTCGTCCATCATCTTTTTCAGATCATGCCCACCTGGTATCATCTCAAGTATCTGTTCAAAGGAACCCATCTTTTTGAATGCCTTTATCTGTTCAAGAAAATCATTCAGGTCAAGTTCTGCCCTCTTTAATTTCTCCTGAAACTCCCTTGCCCTCTCTGCCTCAATGGCCTCCCTGGCCTTCTCCTGGAGTGTGGCAAGGTCTCCCATTCCAAGTATCCTTGAGGCAAGCCTCTCTGGAACGAACTCCTCCAGGTCACCCATCTTTTCCCCAACACCTATGAACTTTATGGGTTTACCGGTCACCTTCCTCACAGACATGGCAGCACCACCCCTGGTATCCCCATCCATCTTTGTGAGAATTACACCTGTTATCCCTATCCTCTGGTCAAACTCCTTTGCAATGTTAACTGCATCCTGACCTGTCATACCATCAACCACAAGGAGCACTTCGGATGGCTTGACACTCTCCTTTATCTTTATTGCCTCATCAATCATCTCTTCATCAATGTGAAGCCTGCCAGCAGTATCAAAAATCAGGGTGTCATACCTCTTCAACACGGACTGTGTGAGTGCTGCCTTTGAAAGTCTGACTGCATTATCCATTCTCTTTGTGAAAACAGGAAACCCATTCCTTTCAGCCAGGTCTCTCAACTGTTCAAAAGCAGCAGGTCTCTTAACATCGGCAGGAATAAGGAATGGGTTCCTCCCCTTCTTCTTCAGGAAACCTGCAAGTTTAACAGCAGTGGTTGTCTTTCCAGCACCCTGGAGACCTACAAGCATTATAACAGAAGGGGTTTTATCAAGTCTCAATGGTTCAGGCCTTCCAAGAAGTTCAATCATCTTTTCATACACAATCTTTAGTATCATCTCAGAAGGGGTGAAACTCTTCAGAACCTTCTCACCAATTGCCTCGGCCTCAACCATCTTTATAAACTCTCTGGCCACCTCAACATTCACATCCGCCTCTATGAGGGCACGCCTCACCTCTTTCAGTCCCTCACGAACCCTTTCGGGTGTGAGCCTGCCCTTCTTACCAAACTTCTTTATGATTTTTTGAAGCCTTCCTGAAATCTGTTCAAACATACCTGAATTATACTGTATAAAAGGGCATTGGCAAGAGTAAATCACCCCGGGCACTGAGGTTGAAGAGCTTGACAAAAAGTTACCCTGTAATTCTGAGGGTGAGTCAATAGAGGTCTGATTATGAGGATGGTGAAAAGGCCTTATGCGGGAGACCCTTATGGATACAATCCAGAAAAACAATAATACACCTGCTGTATTTTGAGTTTATTGAAGTATGGATAGGTTCTCTTTATGGAATAAAATAAGTGGCTCAATTGGAACTATCTGCCCTGCATCATCTTCTTCATTAAGTCTTCCATACTTCCTGTTTTTACATTCTCGGGATTGAAAAGGTCATCAGATAGTCCAACATTGCATTGGATTGATTTAACCATATAGGTTGCAGTAAGTTTATCATTATCATAGAACTCAATTCTGTAAGGAAGCAATCCACCCTGAGGAGTTGTTTTGAAATCCAGGAATTTGATTACTGATGTATGCTCATCCTCAATATTTTCAACCTTAACGGGAACATAGTTGCTTTTGTCAATCCATATTTTTGTGACTCCATTCTCCTTTTGTGCCTGAACCACAAAGCATGTCTTTCCGTCAACTATTTCTGTTCCCTTTATAACTGCATTTTGGGGTAGTTCTGTCCACCAGTCAACAGCTGGTTTGTGCTGATCACTTTCAGAGTCCTCAAGTTCTCTCATTTCTCCCATTGGAGAAAATACATATCCCTTTTTACCATCATAAACAATAATCTGCTTCATTGTCCCTTCCATCTCCGGAAGTTTTATCTCAATCTCCTGCCTGAACTTTTCGCCTTTTCTGTAATATGTAAAGTTTGTTTCCATGTCCTTACCTTCAGGTGTCTTCATCAGCATTACCCCCTGAAGTTTCATATCCTTCACCTTTGTCTGGAGGTTTGAATAATTGGCCTTCATCTTACCAAGAATATCTTTCCAGGAAGCCCCCTCAACAAGTGTGGGTGTGAAAATCAGCCCGAACAGAATTGTGATTATAAAAAACCTTCTCATATTACACCTCCTTTTCCAGTAAATTACTGGAAAATTTTTAAGGTTCATCAACTTCAGATTCTACATTTTCTTCAATCTCCACATCACCTAATTTTAACACCTTCAGGGTTAAAAATCCACCCACAATTGCAGTGAGATAGGATGTGAAAAATCTCCATATCAATGTATAAACACCCAGTATGTGTCTTGGAGCGATCGTTGTGAACAGCACAGCAAAGCCTCCTTCAACAGCACCAGTGCCCCCAGGTGTTGGAAAGAAGAAAGTGAAGAGTATAAGAAAGACCTGAAGGAAAAACACATGAAAGTAATTGACATCAATACCAAGCCCTTTCAATATCAAAGGGGCGATTGAGTAGTATGGAATATATGAAAGAAAACTCAGGATGTATGCTCCAAGTGTATGCCACCATTTTTTCTTTGTGAATGCCCAGAATTCTTGTTTCATATCAATTACTTCATCAAAGGTTTTCCTTATCACCTTTTTTAATTTATTTTCACGGTGGCCTGTAATTTTAAGGAGTCCGTTTTTTATTTTTTCAGGTATTGTAATCACAAGTATGAAGCCAATAATAACAAAGATATATACAAACTTTGAATAGTTGAGAACTGTTGAAAGTTTTGAACCTTCCATGGAACGATAGAGAGGGAGTAAAAATGGAATCAGGGTGAATATAAAGAGGGCATAAAATATGCCCCTTAAAAGTAGTGCGAGAGTGCCTTTTCCAATGGATAGTTTATTCTTGTGCAGGATGTAGAGTTGAACAGGTAAACCACCTGTCTGGAATGGTGTTACTGCTGCCATAAATGAACCTGTCAGTATTACATCAAATGAGACAGAGAGTTTTAGCCATCTCCCTGTTATTCCATGTATGATGACCTGCAGTCTCAATGCGTCAAAGAGAATGTATGTGCCCCATAATAGGAGGGCGATAAGAAAATAATAGATGGGCAGACGCTTTAATGCATGCCATGTTTCTTCTGTAACTGTGAGGGATAGGAGCAGGACAACAGTAATCACAAGCAGTATCAAAAAAATCCTTATTCCCCTTTTAACACTTGTTCTTACCGAGGCCAAGAGAGAAACTCCTTTACTATACCCAGTGTTTTATCAACATTCTTATCAAGGGTAACTACATGAGCCACACCTGGAATCAGAACGAGCCTTGCCTTCTCTCCAAGCCTCTTCTTTACAAAATATGCGGATTCTATCTTCACCATCTCGTCCGAAAGCCCTTGAACAACAAGTGTTGGTGAAACTATTCCTTCAATTGACCTTGCAAAAATCCTGACGACCCTCCATAGTTCCTTAACAGAACTGAAAGGAACATAAATATTTGATTCTGGATTCAAACTTTCATCTGCTATCTTGACAAGTTTTCCCCTGATGAATCCAGCAAAGGGTGCAAGAAAGAATGCTGAACTCCTGGGATATACACATGGTGCAAGGAGTATAAGTTTTTCAGGTTGTTTTTCCTTTGCAAGAATGCCTGCAAGGAGTGCACCAAGGGAAAGGCCACATACTGAAATCCAGTCAAAATCCTCCTCAATCGAATGGTAAACCTCAACAAGGTATTCTATCCAGTCCTCTGCTTTTATTCCTTCCATTTCAAAGGGATTACCACCATGTCCTGGGAGTTTTGCATATATTGGTTTTATACCCAGTTTTTCAGCGAGCCTTCCTACTGGTTGCATTTCATAAGGGGTTCCTCCAAAACCGTGAATCAGAAGGATTGCCTTTTTCATGCTTTTCTTATTCGTATGTATTCCCCTGTAATTGCAACGATCTTTCCATTTACAGGGGAATGGACTGGTGTTCCAAGTTTTCCATCTTCAACATCAGCAACCTTTTCACCTTTTTTAACAGGTTCACCGGGCTTTTTTATGGGGTGAGCAGGTTCTCCTATATGCTGTTTAAGAAGTAAGGTGAATTCACGGAGTTCTGTCTTTATCTCGCTAAGGGGCGCATCTGTTAGATATTTGATTATGTCTATCCTCTGGACAAGCCTCTTCACAGGAACTCTGCGGGATTTTTTCTCTATATCCGGTTCTGGATTTTTACCCTTTTCTGGTTTTACACCCTGTGAAATCAGGAATTGCTTCATCTCCATTATTGTGCTCATGGGAGAGAGCATAACAGGACAGGAGAAGTACTCACACAATCCACACTGGCAACAATTGAATACATCCATTACAACATCTGTATCAGTCAACTTGTAACCAATATTCCTCATTACCCTGTGAGGCCTGATTGTATGACCGAGGAGATGCCTTGGGCACAGGTCGGTGCAACGGGTACACTGGGTACAGTACTGTGTTATCTTCAGGATAGATTTTGATGGGATGGTTTTTCTTTTGATGAGATAATGGTCTTCAGGAAGGATTATAATTCCTGATGTTGTCTTTGTAACAAAGGCATTTTCATGGTCAACAACAGTTCCAGTCATCGGGCCACCTTCAATCACCCTGTAGTACTTTGTTACTGGCTTTGCCATCTCAATTAAAGGCAGAAAGGGTGATCCAATTTTAACCCTGGCAGTGTATGGATTTTCAACAGCCCCTGCAACAGTGATAAATTTTTCAGTTACGGGTATGCCTGAAATCGCATTGTTCAGGTTGTAAATGGTTTCCACATTGTTCACAACGCATCCAACATCAAGGGGGATTCCTCCAGAGGAAATTACTTTACCTGTAATCTCATACACCAGTTCAAACTCGTCACCAGCAGGATAAAAATCACCAAGGGGAAATATTTTAATTTTGTCTGTGTCCAGTTCCTTATCAATTGCAGCAATCACATCAGGATATTTCTTTTTGACAGCAACGAACCCTATTTCTGCACCTGTTAAATTCATTGCAATCTTCATTCCCGAGATAACATCCCTTGCAAAATGCCTGAGGATTTCTTTATCTTTATGGAGAAGGGGTTCACATTCTGCAGCATTCAGGATAAATGTTTTTACAGTGGACTGCATTTTGACATATGTGGGGAATCCAGCCCCCCCTGCTCCAACCACACCCGCCTGTTTTATTGCATCTATCTCATTCATCTTTCTTCTTCACTCTCAGGCCTGCTTTCTCAAGTTCCCTCTGAAGGAGGTCAAAGGCCTCAACACCCTTCTTTATTGAGACTTCATTTATGTCAATAGAATCAACAATGCCTATAACTGCTGCTTCTATGGTCAGGTCTTCATTTCCACATGCAAGCCTTGCAGCCCTGCCAAAGGAGACAAGAACCATTTCACCTGGCCCTGCACCAATTGGGTCTGCAGCAACAACAACGCTCTTTGTTGCCTCCCTCTCTATATCAACAGGCTGTATCAGGAGGAAACGCAGATTACTCAACGATTCCACCTTTCTGGTGGCCCATACAGTGCCTATGACCTTGCCTATAAACATGGAAATATATTACACCACCCCAAAGATAAATCAACCCCCATTTCCTGGGACAGAGGATGACAGGCTGTTACGGAACAGATAATAAGCGAGGAAAAAAACAGCTAAACAAATAAGGAAATAAAAGAGGAAATCCCTTTACAATTCACTAATTACCAGTATGATAGGTAAAAAAAGGAGGATTAATGAAAAGGTTTAAAGAAGGGAAAAACAGGCGTGAGAGATTATTATTTCCCCCTTCAATAGATGAGTATTTACCTGTAACCTCCTTTTGATAGTATTCAAGCGGTGTCTGGTAATCTAAGGATTGATTAGGCCTCTCTTTGTTAAAAAATTCTCTATACCTTCTCACAGATTCATTAACCTCCTGCAGGTTTTCAAAGTCTTCTGTTAAGAGACACTCTTTCTTTAATGAACCAATAAACCTCTCTGTATGCCCATTCTGATAGGGTTTACCTTTCTCAATGAAGGATGATTTTATCCTATTCTTTTCCATAAACCTCTCCAGCACTCTGCTCCTGAATTCAGGCCCGTTGTCGCTCTTTATGTATTCAGGTTTTCCCCATATCTCCATGGTCTTTTTTATGGCAGAAACCACATCCTCTCCTGTCATAGAATATCCACAGAATATCCCCAATGCAACCCTGCTATACTCATCCTCAATCGCTAACACTTTTATACGCCTGTTCCCTGCACGAATAAAACAAAAATCCATGCTCCATATATGATTTATCCTCTCAGCTTCTATTACCTCATATTTATCACCCCCTTTCTTTCTCCTCCTTTTCTCGGTAAAAAGAACAAGTTTAGCCATTGAATAAAGCCTGTACACACGCTTCTTGTTAACTTTATACCCTTGCCTCCTTAATACTGCCCAGATACGCCTGTAACCATAGTAGGGATGCTTGAAGGCTATCTCTTTTATCTTCTCCAGCAAAACTTCATCTGAACCCTTCACCGTAGACCGATAATAATATGTGCTCCTCTTCATCCCAGCAATCTTCAATGCTGCATCTATGGTTAACCCCTTATCATGTAACTCCTGAACCAACTTGCGCTTCCCTTCCCTTGTCAAATGTTTTTTTTAACAATATCCCGTAATACCATGAAGTTCCAATTCCTTATCAGCAAGAAGCCTCTTTAACCTCATGTTCTCTTCTTCAAGGACCTTAAGCCTCCTCGCCTCATCAGCACCCATACCACCATACTTCTTCTTCCATCTGTAATATGTTGCCTGAGTTATCCCATACTTCCTGCATACACTCGCTACACTGCTCCCAGGAAGCCGCCCCTCCCCAAGTATCTGGATTATTTTATCTATCGGATACCTGCTCATAAAAACTTCCTTGTCTCTTTCCTTTTACATTTTTCCATGTCATAATCCAGTTTTACAATGGTAATTTCGTAACAGCCTGTTGAAAATTTGACATTATTTTCTTGATGCAGCCTTCCTGAATTTTTTCAGTTGTTTCTTGAAGAATTCGTTATCAGGCTGGAGTTTAAGTGCCCTTTCTTCCCATTTTACTGCTTCATCAGCCTTGCCTGCAGCATAGTATGCCTCTGCCACTGTATCCATTATGTTCGGGTCATCCGGCGCAAGTTTGTGTGCACGTAAAGCCGCCTTTATTGTCTCTTCTGGATACATCTTCATCAATGCAAACTCCCATGCAAGGGAGTTGAAAACCTCTGGTTTGTTTATCTTTGATTTCAGTGCCTTTTGCATCAGGAGATGTGCCCTTTCAATAAATGCGTCTTTTTTCTCTTTCTCTTCCTTTGCCAGCCTGAGATAGGCAGGGGCAAGGAATGCATACTGCCAGAGTTCATACTCCCTTCTCAATTCCTTCACAGGTTCTGAATTGTCAACAACCTTCAGGTCAACAAGCCTGTCATCAACGCCAAGATAACCGCCCCTCTTCTTCAAAACATAGAGCGCTGCTGATTGTTTTCCCCTTCTATCTCCACCAGCCTTTTCACCTGCCTCAAGTGCAAGGAGCAATCTCTCTGGTAAAGGTGCATTTGAGCCCTTGAATGCTCTGTACATTGCCTGAACAACCTCCTCACCAGCAAGGATATTCCCCTGGATTGCCACATACCTGTCGTCAATGTGGCCTGCCCATTCAAGACAGTTTTTACCCGTGAAGGAGATTGAGTTTCCTTTAAGGTCCACAATTCCCACCTGCCTGTCCTGAGGCATTGTGTCTTTTTTCAGGATTATCTTCAGGACACTATCAGGGGAATAACCCTTTTTCAGGAGTGCCAGACCCCAGGGACCAAAATATGGATTGGAGAGTGCCTGGGTTGCAACACCCCCTGCATCTGCGTCAAGCCAGGGAACAATATACCCCACATCAAGAACCCTTGATGCAACAGCAATCCCAATTTCTCCTGTTTCAGGGTCAAGGCCAACAATGGAGAAAGTTCCATAATGGATGTTTGCCAGAAGGAGTAGGAAAAACATACCCACCTCCATTTTTTGTCAATATTTGAATATATCCAGAATCCTTCTTAAACCTTCCTCAATGGGTGACTTTTCCTTTAATATGTGGACACCTAATTCTTTTAATCTGTTCTCTCCCTTTTTTCCGATGTTCCCTGTTAGAATGTGTGAACAGTCACTCACAACAGAATACACATCATAGGTTTTGAGGTGCTGGAATGTATCCCTGTAAGGATTTTTTCTCTTTTCTTTAAGTTTGTAGGTGTTTTTATTAAATTGGTAGATGTAAAAGTAGCCTGCCCTTCCGAACATACCTTTGAATATTGTTTTTCCATCATCAGTGGCAACTGCCACATTGAACCTGTGTTTTCTGAAAACAAACATATTCTCATCACCAAAGTTTTCAATCCCTTCCTCCACAAGGTCTGTTTCTTTAACCATTTTCCTGACCTCATTGATTGAGTAGTAATACTCAGGGACTCCAGTATCAGCACCCCTGTTCCAGTCCCATATAATAAGTCTTCCTCCTCCTGAAAGTTTTTCAAATGCGTTTTTGATGAATACCTCTGGATTATGAAGGTGATGGAAAGAGTGTATTGAGAAAATTATATCAAACCACCCTTCTATTCCTGGAATATCCTCTGCCTTTAGTGGAAGGAGATGAAGATTTTCTTTTTTTACCCCTGTGATGAACGGATCAACACCAAAGAATGAGACCAATGGAAATTCCTCTGAAAGTTCCCTGAGGAAATAACCCGAACCAGAACCAATCTCAAGCACCCTCAGAACATCTTCCCTTATTTTCTCCCTGATGAATGTTTGTATCTCCATATCAGGGATTCACTTCCTTCACATGCTCCTCTTTCACCCATCCCCCACTACCACCACCCCTCGTGATGAGAATCCATCCTCCTTCCCTCCTCAATATTCTGCATGGGGTTGCTTCACTGAATTCAACAAGTTTCTGGAAGTTCTCACCGGGACCACTCCTTGCCTCTGTGGTCTCAACAACCACTGCCTGATGGGAATTCAATTCCTTCATCCAGTACAATGAGAAGGAGAGGGGTATAAAGGAGATGATGAGGAAGATGAGGGATACCCAGAGGAATGATTCAGCCCTTTTCAGTATGAAGAGGGATATGAGTATGGAGAAGAGGGCAAAGAGGATGAGAAATAGCATGAGCCATTGCCCTATGTTCATTGAATAGAGGGTTTTCTTGAGGAATCTCAATAAGGGATTTTTTGAGACCGCTTCACCTGTTAACAGGTTGATGTTGTGCCTAAGGTCCACGTCATAGGGTATGTAGTAGAATGCCCTTAGATAGTAGAGAAGTGCGTATCCCTTTTTATTCAACCTGTAACAGGTGTTTCCAAGATTGTAGTAAAGATATGGATTTTTTATCCCTGATGAGACAAGGGAATCATATATGGCAAAGGCATCCTGGAATTTTCCATCCCTGTAAAGTTGATGCGCCCTTTCCACAGGGGATATTGCCAGCAGGATGCTAAGCAATGCCATTTATCACCTCCCTTGTCTCCCTGTAGAGCCAATCCATGTCTATCCCTTCCTTCACAGGTGTAAACCTTCTCTCCTCGCACAATCTGATAAGGTTAATGAACCTTTCAATAAGTGCCTCCTCAAAACCCTTTGCCCTTAAAGTGGATTGGATTTCCTCAACAGTCATACCATATGCCTCAACATTAAACCTGTACTTGATGAAGTCCAGGAGAAGTTTGTGGAGAACCTTCAGAAATTCCTCCTCATCCTTTTTCAGCATTGCATTTTTCAGCTCCCTGAAAGCCTTTTTTGTTATACCTGGAAGTTTTTTGAGCCTTGCGTATCCAATATCCCTTTCACTCTTCCTCCTTTCAATGTCATATAGAACCATTCCAAGAGGGAGAATGGTGAAGAATATCAGAAGAACAGGCACCCATACAGGTACAAGACGGAAATTTTTCTCCATATTTACACCGGTTTTTATATATGCAATGTCCGTTCCCTTTATCTTCTCACCCTTCTTCTCCTGCCTTGTACCACCATACACAACAAGTGGAGGGATGTTTAATTTCAGTTTTACATATGCCCTTTTTGTGGGAGAGAAATAGGAGATGGTTATGGGTTTGAGTCGCTTTATTCCAGGTGATGTGCACACCATAAGATACTTGAAGAGTTTCCTTCCCTGGTCACCTGTCTCTGTTGGTTTTGCCTTTACCTCTTCTTCTGGCGAGTAGATGTGGATGCCCGTTGTTGACCTTATCTCTGGTGCAGTGATGAATCTTATATTCCCCTTCCCCTTCATCTCAAGCACGAGGTTTGCACCCTCTCCAGTCATGACTGTGTCCTTCTCAAAGTATGCTCTCGCAGTGAACTCACCAACACCTCCAGTGAAGTCACCTGGCACTGGTTTGGGCAGTGGCATAACATTTACCACGGGTGATTCTGCCCTTACAGAGTATGTTTTACCAAAGAAGTCAAAGAAATCTTCTGATTCAATCTGAACATTGTAACCTGGTGCAGGTATCTTTATGCTCCCTGTCTCAAGGGGGTAGAGGAGCAATTTTTTGATGGTTATTGTGTAAAACCTGATGCCTCTATAGACCTCAATGTCCGTTGATAGGGTTTTTGGTGTATAGACGTCCTCCTTCCAGAATTTATTATACTCGGGCGAACTGGATGGGGTTATCCCTGTTATGGGTTTCCTTGAATAGAGTTTGTATTCAACAAGGATTCCCTCACCCCTGTAAACCCTTTTCCTTGAGACAATGGTCCTTATGAATATGGGGGATAAGGTTTGTTCTGGCACTCTTTCTGGTTTTCCTTCCCCTATGTGGACAGTGAAAGGCTCTGTTTTGTAAATTTTCCCCTTATATGAGAGTTTAAAGGGTGGGATTGTGAATGTGCCCTTTTTCTGGGGGATATAAGTATATGTATATGTTCTGGTGTATGTGCTCTTCATCTTTCCATTTATAATACTTATGCTTGTTGATGTGGAGACACTCTTTCCAACAAAACTGAAATTGGGGATGGAGGGCTGGATTGGTTCAGGCAGGTTCTTCACATGTTCACTCTCCACAGTTACATCAATATAGAATGGCTCGTTCACAACCCCTGTTGTGTATCTTGGAGATGCATAAAAGTTCAATGAGATAAGGAGAAGGAGGTTACCAATCCCTGACACTTCCTCCTCCTTTGCCCTTTTTCTTCTGCATGTTCTTCTTCAGCAGTTTTTTCAATTCATTCTGGACAGCCTGAAGTTGCTGTTTCACATCCCCATTCTGCTTCTTTTCCTTCTGCTTCTGTTTCTCTTTTTTCTGCTGGTTTTTATTCTTCTCTTTTTTGTTATTCTTTGACTTATTCTGTTTTTTCTGCTTCAGACACATCTCAAGGTTCTTCTTTGCCTCTTTATCAAATGGGTTTAGTTTCAGAGCAGAGATGTACGATTTTATTGCATTGTCCAGTTTCCCCATCTTATAGTAGGTGTTTCCAAGATTGTAGAATGTTCTCTGTTTAAGCACAGGGTTTTTTGATTTTAATGCACCAAGCAGGCTTTTCTCAGCCTCATCCATCATTCCAAGTTTGTAAAGTGCCACACCCTTGTTGAATTTTATAATGGGATTTTCAGGGGATAAAAGTTCAGCCTGATTGTAATATGATAGGGCAGTATCATACTTCCCTTCCCTGAAGAATTTATTTCCCTGATTCACAATACCCGCCACCGTGGATATAAGTATCAGTATCATTTGGCCTCCCCTATGATTATTCCTGCAACAAGGAAAACAAGGGCAACAATTAAAAAATAATGGTATTTCTCCTGAAGGTCAAGGTATCTCTCCTCACCAAATTCACCCTTTCTCAGGCGTTTGAAGGCCTGAATAACGGGCATAAGGTTTGATGTGTTCATACCTGCATATCCCCCTTTCCCCATCAGACCTATGTTCATAAGGAGGGTTGGATTGGGTTTTGAAATCACAGGTTTGCCATTGATTTTTTTATAACCCCTGATATTACCCAGTGAATCCACCTCTGGCACGGGTGCTCCATCCTTTGTTCCGACACCTATTGTGAATATCCTGATCCCCTTTGATATGGCCCTTTTTATGGCAGGCTCAACAGCACCTGTCAGGTTTTCACCATCACTGAATATAACAATCACCTTTGAGGCAGTTGAGTTTTTATCAAAGGCATCTGTTGCAACATCTATTGCCCTTCCTATGCTCGTTCCTGGAACAGGAAAGTTTTCTGGTTTCAGTATGTCAAGATACATTGAGAGAATGCCCAGGTCTGATGTGAGCGGGCACAGTAGGTATGCATCACCAGCAAATGCAACAAGCCCAAACCTGTTTCCAGCAGTCTCCTCTGCAAGCACCCTTGCCCCGAGTTTTGCCATGTCAAGCCTTGTTGGTTTCACATCCTCACACAGCATGCTCTTTGATACATCTATGCAGAAGATTATATCAATCCCCCTTCCCTTTTTTACCTCTGGTTTTTCACCCCATCTTGGCCTCGCAGAGGCGATGGTCATGAAGATAAAGGAGAGAAGGAGGAGGATGAATCTTGCTGTCTCCTTTGCCCTGTTTATCTCAAATGGTGAAGGATTCCCATTGAAGACCTTCTTTATCACCCTCTTTCTTCTGAGGATCCTGATTATATGCACAATGATGAAGATGGGGATAAGGAAGAGTAAATATAGCATCTCGGGTTTTGCCCAGTTCACGGCAACCTCCGTGTTATGAGGGGTTCAACGAAGTAAAGGGCAAGGAGAAGGATGGCTGGAATCAGGAAAAGGTTCATCTTTTCCCTGTAATCCTTGTATCGGATTATTTTGAACCTTGTAGGCTGGAGTTTGTTTATTGTCTCCATAACATCCCTGAGCATTGTGGGTGATGTGGCCGTGAAGAATTTTCCTCCTGTTTTCTCAGCAATGTCCATAAGTTCTGAGTCATTCACGTCAAATCTTGCCATTACATATGTCTTTATTCCTCCCCTCATGACCGGGAAGGGGACGGGTCCTCTCTTACCGATTGCAACCGTGTAGATTTTTACCCCCATCTCTTTTGCCATCTCCGCAGCCCTGTCGGGTGTTATCTTTCCCGCATTATTCCTTCCATCTGTCAGGAGAACAATAACCTTCTCCTTTGCTCTGGAGTTCTCCAGCATAACAAGTGCAGTTCCTATGCCCATACCAATGGCTGTTCCATCGGGCAACATCCCAATGTCCACCCGTTTCAGAAGTTTCAAAAGAATACCATGGTCAATGGTGAGTGGACACTGCATCAATGCACCCTTTGCGAAAACAACAAGCCCAATCCTGTCGCCCTGTCTTTTCTCTATAAATTTTGCAGCCACATCCTTTGCCACCTGTATCCTGTTCTGGGGTCTGAAGTCCTCAGCAAGCATACTGCTTGAGATGTCAAGGGCAATCACAATGTCAATCCCCTTTTTCTCCACAATTTCCCTTGTAATCCCCTTCTGTGGCCTTGCTAGGGCAATCACACCCATTGTATAGGAGAGCAAAAGCAGGTAGAGTGGCAACTGGGAAAGGGGTTTTCTCCACCATCTCTTTTTGAAAATACCTGTGTATGAAAATGGAAGTCTTCCCTGCCTCCTCCATGACAGGAGATACAGGAGAGGAATGAGAAGGAGCAGTAGCAGGAATAGGGGTTTATTTAGATACATTTATGAACTCCTCCACCTTTTTGAAGTACTCCTCAGCCCTCTGTTTCTGTGGCATGATTTCGGTGAATTTATATATATCCCACTCCCTTAGCCAATCTATGCACACTTCAAGTTCCTTTATATGTTTTTTCCAGATGTAGTGGGCAATCTCCGTTGTTGTTGCTTCAATTGCAGGTATCCTGAACCTTCTCTCAATGTATCTTCTGAACAATTCCGAGAGTTCTGTGAAGAAGAGTTTCAGGTCTTCATTAATCAGGTCTTTTATTTTATTCAGGGTTTCAAGTGCCTCAACATCCGGTGGGACTTCTTCCTCCTTCACCACAGGGGGTTTGTGTTTTTTCCTTCTCACCAGCAGATAAATAATGAATGCCAGGGGGATTAAAAGCAGGTAAAGGAGGTACAGGGGATTGAACATTCCCATGGGTGGTCTTACATCAGCAATATCCCTCTCCTTTCCAGTGAGCACACTTTTCACTGTGAAGTTAACCTGAACAGCAGGGATTGTGTCTCCCTTTCTCAGGAAGTTTACGGTCTTATCCCCCGGTGAATAGGCAGTTAACTTCCAGATACCCTTTGATTCGTTCTTTTCGGTTTTTATATCTTTGTCAAGGATTTCAATCATCATTGTATCGGGAGATGAGGGGTAGAGTTTGAATGTGTCCTTCCACTGGATTGTTATCTCCAGGGGTTCACCAACTGTGATTGTTTCCTTTGATATTTTCACATTGTAGTCAAGAAAGAGAAGAAGTAGTATCATCTCCTTCTCCTTGCCCTCATTCTGAAGAACCTGTGCAGGGGCTCTGTATAATCCTGACCAGTGAGTATCTCAATCCAGTCAACACCTGTTTCCCTGAACATCTCCTTTATCCCCCTGTAATCCTTTTCAAGCCTCTTCACCTCTCCTGGAAGAAGCCCAATCATTTCCCCATTTTCAAGGTCAGAAACAGTGATGATTCCACTCACAGGGAATCTAACCTCAAGTGGGTCTCTCACAACAATTGGGATAAGGTCGTGTTTCCTTGACAGAACAGAGAAGGTTTTCCTTATCCTATCTGGCTTAAACCCTTCACCCATGAAATCGGATATAAGGAACACGATACCTCTCCTCTTGATGGCATGGAGAATGAATTCAAATGATGGCAATGGGTCAGTTGCTCTGTTTTCTGGATTGAAGAAGAGTATATCCCTGATTATTCTCAGGCCATGTCTCCTCCCCTTCTCAAGGGGAATGTACTTCTCCACCATATCAGTAAAGAGAAGAAGGCCAACCCTGTCGTTGTTTCTTATGGCAGAAAAGGCAAGGATTGCTCCAATCTCAGCCATTGTGTGTCTCTTTATTCCTCTTGAACCAAAGAGGGAAGAACCAGAGAGGTCAATAAGAAGCATGATGTTCAGTTCCCTCTCCTCAATGAACCTCTTCACATATGGGTGATTCATTCTTGCAGTAACCTTCCAGTCAATTGTCCTGACATCATCCCCAATTGTGTATTCCCTTACATCGTGAAATTCCATGCCCTTTCCCCTGAATGAAGACCTGTAGTCTCCACCAAGGAGGGTGTCAACAACCTTCCTTGTTTTTATCTCAATCCTTCTGACCTTTTTGAGAACCTCTGTTTCTGTCATGGCACCTCAATGGTATCAAGTATCTTCCTTATAATATCCTCCACAGAGACCTCCTCCGCCTCTGCCTCATAGGAGAGGATAATCCTGTGTCTCAGCACATCCATTGCCATGGCCTTCACATCCTCAGGGATTACAAATCCCCTTCTATTCAGGAATGCGTGCGCCCTTGAGGTCTCAAGAAGGTAGATTGAAGCCCTTGGGGATGCACCGTATCTTATAAAGGCCTTGAGTTCCTCAAGACCGAATTCTTCAGGAAACCTTGTAGCAAAAACAATATCCAGAATGTACTTTTTAATCTTCTCGTCAACGTATATCTCCTTGACGAACTCCTTCACCCTTTTTATGTCATCAAGTTTTATTACGGGTTTGATTTCAGGGAGTTTCTTACCTGTCTGGAGGTCCATTATGATTTTCTCCTCCTCCCTGGATGGATAGGTGATGACCACCTTCAGTTTGAACCTGTCGACCTGTGCTTCTGGAAGGGGGTATGTTCCCTCCTGTTCAATGGGATTCTGGGTTGCAAGCACCAGGAATGGTTCTGGAAGTTTGAAGGTTTCTTCCCCAATAGTGACCTGTCTTTCCTGCATGGCCTCAAGCAGGGCTGATTGAACCTTTGGTGGCGCCCTGTTTATCTCGTCTGCAAGTATGAGGTTTGCGAATATGGGTCCCTTTTTGGGTATGAATGTACCCTTCTTCTGGTTGAATATCTCTGTTCCTGTGATGTCTGCGGGAAGGAGGTCTGGTGTAAACTGAATCCTTCTGAAATCTGCATCAATTGCCTGTGCAAGCACCCTAACAGAGTAGGTCTTTGCAAGTCCTGGAACACCCTCAATCAAAAGATGTCCATCTGTTAAAAGGCATATGAGTTGTCTCTCAATAAGGTATTTCTGTCCTATAATGGCCTTACCGATTTCAGAGAAGAGGGATGTTAGAAAAGAACTCTCCTCCTGTGCCTTTTGATTTATTGCATTTATATCTATCTCCATCACACCTCCTTTTTATATTTAGTTCCAATATATAAAGAAAGAGGGAAAGAGGCAAGTTTTCAAAAAAAAATAGACAATCCCATGGTTTGATTTGTTCCAGGCAGTTTGATCTGCTTCAGTTAAAACTTCCTGTATTACACCACAAAGGTACAACGATGGATATTTATATTTTTATACACAGGTTGAAAATTTTGACAATCTGTTAAAATTTATTTTATTGAATTTCAGTTACGTGATTCTGGAACAAATTTTGCACAGCATTTAATGGAAATCTTTGAAAAAGGAGGTGGCTATGTTTTACTGTATCTGTTTAACTCTTTTTTCAAGTTTTCTATGGACTCCCCCTGATTCTCAGGATGTGCTTATTCTTGATTCACTGGGTTATCGGGTAAAGTTCGGAACTGACTACGATTATACAACCGGAGATATTTACCTTATTTTCAGCAGTGATTCTGGCGATCTGGCAGGGATTCCTGCAGGGTGTTCAGGTTTTGTTATTTTTAAATCAGATGACCATGGACAGACGTGGTATTTTTATGATTCCGGATATTTTTTCGACATTTATCCATATTATTCATGCAGAATACTCTCAGGCTATAGTGGGAAGATATATCATGCCCATGCCTTAGGGCGAAATATTGATAACAATCTTGTTTTTTGTGTGAAGGATTCTACTTCTGAGGTCCGCCATTATATTGGGCAGGGTTCGTCAACATCAGAATTTACAAATGTCAGGATAGAAAAGGATAATTTTCCTGACCAGTATATATATCTGATAACTATAAAAAATGTTTTCAATGGTTATGATACCCTGAGGTTGATGAGGACAGCTGATGATGGATACAACTGGGATACCCTGAAGGTTGTGATTGTTGATAAATTTATTGATTGTGATGTCACCACTGCTGACTCTTCCATCTATTACTGTTATGCTGATTCCTCTGCCTGGGGCTTTGAAATTGTGTATGGTGTTTTCAGAGATAGAGGAACTTATGGGGATGTACGTGTGATAGTATCCTCACCCAATAGGGTTTTGGGTTGCAGAATAGGGGCAACAACAGTTCAACCTGACACATCCCAGATAGCATATCTTCTATATAGTGCAGTGATAGGAGGGAATTGTGCACTCCTTTGTTGTCCATTCAAGGATACTGTCCCCTATCCGGTGGATACTATCGTGAGTGGTATCCCAGACACAATTATGTTCTCTATAAAAGGTTATCAGGCTTCTCCAAATCAATGGATAGATATGGCTTATACATGGTCAGAGGATTTTTATGGTCTATGGTACAGAACTTACTGGCAATTCACCAATACCCCATATTCCTGGAGTTCTCCAGACACTGTGAATCCCCTTGTCCTGGGTGCTGAATACGTTCCAGAGATTGTTTACTCTCCAGGTGCTTCTGCTCCCGGGAGTGGTGTTGTGTATTATACAAGGGATAACGGTGGTGCACTTTATTTTGACGCGCCCTGGATTACTTCGGGAATAGAGGAAAGATTTATAACCCAGAAATTAAGGGTAAACAGCACTGTACTGTACAGAAGTGGTTACTTTGAATTTAATAAATCTGGTATTGAAATTTATGACCATATTGGAAGGGAAGTGCATTATATAAGCGGGAAACGATGGGATTTGAAAACAGAGAGCGGGAAACCTGTATCACCTGGTATATACTTTGCCGTGAAAAAAGAAACAGGGGAGGTGATAAAACTCACGGTGTTAAGATAGTCTCCTATCAGACCTTTACATTCAGCAAAAAATAGAAGTGTATTTCACTTGATTTTTCCTGTATAGAATTTAATATTCCCTATGGGAAAAATGAATCTGAAAAGCCAGATAGAAGCGATCCTCTTTGCTGTTCCTGAACCTGTATCACCAGGAAGGATAGCAGGTGTTCTTGGTATCAAGCCTGATGAGGTGAGAAGGATTGTCTCCCTGCTGAATCAGGAATACAGGGAACAGGAGAGGCCATATATTATCAAGGAGGTTTCGGGAGGATTTATCATGTACACACTCCCTGAGTACGGGGATATTATAGCAGGTGTTCTGGGGAAGAAATACACAAAACTTTCAAGGGCATCAATGGTGACCCTTGCAATTATTGCATATAAGCAGCCTGTTCCCAAGTCAGAGATTGACAGGATAAGGGGTGTTGACTCACAGGCCTCCATACAAACACTCCTTGAGGCAGACCTGATAAAGGTTGTGGGTAGGGGAGAGGGAATTGGACATCCGTATCTCTATGGAACAACAAAAAAGTTTCTGGAAATCTTCAAACTCAAGTCATTAAAGGACTTGCCACCAATCAATGATGAGGATAGCCCGCTATTTAGCGCAGGCAGGGATAACCTCTCGCAGGAAGGCTGAAACCCTTGTTAAAAAAGGGCTTGTGAGGGTGAATGGAAAGGTTATCCGTGACCTTGCCTTCAAGGTAGACCCTGACAGGGACAGGGTAACACTATCAGGAAAGCCCGTGATACTCAGCAAAAAGAGGGTTTATGTGCTGCTCTATAAACCCAGGGGATACCTCACTGCCTCAAGTGATAGATACAAAAGACCACTTGTTAAGGACCTTATAAAGATACCAGGTGTTAGGCTTTTCCCTGTGGGAAGGCTTGACCTGGACTCAGAAGGGCTCCTGATAATGACCAATGATGGTGAACTCACATACAGGTTGACCCACCCAAAATTTGGCATTGAGAAGGAGTATATTGTTTATCTTGATAAGGAACCAGGGGAGGAACTTGAGTCTCTGATTCAGGGAATACAGGTGGGTGAGGATTTTTTGAAGGCAGAGTATGTTGAAAGGCTCGGGAATAAAAAGGTGAGGATTGTTTTGAAGGAGGGGAAAAAGAGAGAGATAAGGAGAATGCTTGGAGAACTTGGGTACAAAACAAAGAGACTGATAAGGGTTAAGGAGGGCCCTCTCCACCTGGGGAGATTGAAGCCTGGTGAATACAGACTTTTGAAGCAGAGGGAAATAAAAGCCTTAAAAAAATACGCGGGGATGGAAGATGAATAGATATATCGCATTTGACCTTGAGACAACAGGACTTTCAAGAGAGGATGACCTCATCATAGAGATAGGGATGGTGAAGGTTCAGGATGGGGAAATCATTGAGCGGTTCCAGAGTTTTGTTAATCCTGGAGTTCCTCTCAGGGATGAAATATCCGTTTTAACGGGGATTACAGATGAAATGCTTAAGGATGCACCTTCCATATTTGACCTGCTTGACCGGGTATCAGATTTTGTTAAGGGAGAGGTTCTTGTTGGGCATAATGTTGAATTTGATGCTGGCTTTCTTTCAAAGTACATCCCCATTGAGAATACGCTTTTGGATACCCTTAAACTCTCAAGAATACTCCTCCCATTCACACCCGACCACAAACTCGGAACCGTGGCGAGGTATCTCGGAATAGAGGTACCTGTTGAGCACAGGGCACTTGATGATGCCATAACCACATACCATATACTTGAGAAACTGAAAGAACTCATACCTGAAACCGACTACAGGGTGCTGATTGGCACAAGGGATATATTGCCTGAGGGTGGAGAAAAGCAGTTCCTTGCCAATCTTGTGAATCTGTCCGTAAAGAAGGGTTTGAATGCTAAAGGGTATCCATTCCCCATACCAGAAAATGTAAAAATTCCTGCAATGGAAGAAACAGTAAAGATTGATGTGGAGAAGGCACTCTCCTCTGAAATCCTTGAAAGAAGGGAACAGCAGGTTGAACTGGCAAAAAGGGTTGAAGAGGCTTTTGAAAGGGAGGAATTTCTCAT
>Ga0190303_1000152_pt1 | contig 29149 bp, 32 predicted proteins | sample 48700701_MG_FD_161672 | JGI IMG/M metagenome (GOLD analysis project Ga0190303, IMG submission 161672) | Hydrothermal vent sediment bacterial communities from Southern Trench, Guaymas Basin, Mexico - 4870-07-0-1_MG | ecosystem: Environmental > Aquatic > Marine > Hydrothermal vents > Sediment ... | reverse complement strand
CAACGGCCACAAACAAAGCCAGATAGACGATCTCCTGCCCTGGAATTACGTCGCAACCGTGTGATCGGCGCATCGCTTACCGATCAGGTAGAGGGCAGCGATTTGCTTGAGGCCCTCCTCGGCGATGGGGGCTACATTGTTATGGGTCAACTCATAAAGCTTGCGACGCGCGTGCGCCCAGCAGTACGCCAGTTGGATGGGCGCATTGTCGCGTGGATCAAGCACGCGGTTGTATCCAGCATAGCCGTCAACCTGTAGAACGCCCTCAAAGCCCTGCAAAATATCAACTGCATGTTTGCCGGATCGCCCCGGAGTATAGGTAAAGGCAACACCGGGTGGCTCTGGTCCATTCCAACCGCGATCATCACGGGCGAGTGCCCAAAAGTAGCCCTTCTTTACCTTACCGCGCCCCGGATCGAGGACTGGCGCAGGTGTCTCGTCCATGAAGAGTTTTGTGGATCGTTTGAGATGCGCCAGTACCGACACGCCGCGCCACTTCGTTCACGGTAACGCCAGGAACCAAGGTCTCGGCAACCAAATGGCCCTTCACTTCATCAGGCCAACGCCGATTGCCTTCAGCTCCAATCAAAATCTCATGGCCCGCAACGGACTCCATACGTAGCTCACGATGTACTCCCACGACAATCTCCTTTGCAAATCTACAATGCCAAGGGACTCGCAGAAATGTGCCGGTCGCAAAAGGTGGAGCCTAAGCCGCGCTTACGCCTTACCGCCATCGTCAATGGGCACAAACAAAGTGACATTGAAGACCTGCTACCGTGGAATTTTAAGGCTTAGGTGGGAACGGGACAACGCTTACAAATGATCAAGGAACATGCTCGGGCGTGAGGGGCGCAGGGCCTCTGGCATCCTGCAACTCTACAAAGAAGGTTGATCCTTTGCCGATTTTGCTAACGTAGCCGATATGGCCACCGTGTGCTTCTACAATTCGCTTGGAGATATGTAACCCGAGACCCGTTCCTTGAAATTTGCGGGTATCTGAGGAATCCACCTGGGAAAATGCGTCGAAGATCTTGCCGTCCGTGCCGTCTGGAATTCCGACGCCTTTATCGGCAACCGAAATTCTCACGAGTCCGTCAATAAGGTCGATGGAAACGAATATCTCACCTCGTTCATCTGAAAATTTTGCGGCATTGGATAGAAGGTTGGTTATGACCTGATCGATGCGTCTCTCGTCGCACCGAACCCAGAATTTATCAGGATCTACATTCAACTTAACTTTGACATCCATGCTTTCGGCGTAGGGCACGAAGCGCTCGGTTGCGTCCAGAACGAGTTTTCCAATATCCAAAGTTTCGAAATCATAATTCAGCTTTCCGGCATCTGAACTTTGCAAAAGAAGCAGGTCATCGACGAGGCTTGCCAATCGCAGCATGTTTCGACCAGCAATTTCCAATGGCTGACGCATTTTCTCCGGCACCTCGCCCAGAGCTCCAGAGTTAATGATCTCTAGAGGGCCCTTTATCGACGTGATGGGGGTGCGCAACTCATGGCTGACCGTCGAGAGGAACTCCGTCTTCGCTTTATAAGCGGCCTTCGTTCGTTCGTGCTCCTCTTCTAAATCCTGAAGGTTTTGGAGCGATCTTGAATAGACAAAAAGAAAGTTTCTTGCGAGTTCGACTAGAAATCCTAGTACAAATACAACTGTAAAGAGGTTAAGCCAAACTTCGGACAACAATGGGGCTGACGTAAACCACACAGCATTGACCGGAATAAATATAATTGCTGAGACGTAAATCGCCAATCTTATCACAAGTACCCGTAGGAATTGGTGATTGTTCATTGTCGCAAAAATAGAAGCTGAGATTAGCATAAACATTGGCATGAAATGCCCGGACTCATGTGGTTGCTGCAACGCGAAGGAGATGGCGAACAACGAAATCGTTACCGAACTGAAAATTGTTCCTGAGTAGATCCCGAACATCGCTCTTCGAACATCGGTCTGTTCCCAGGTCTGACGATTGCTGATGCTACGAAATACATACAGGTCGTAGAGTTCGCCAAGCCCAACGAGGGCATAGAACACGACGGCCAATACCCAATTGTAGTACGCGCCAGCCAGAATAATTGCCGCAGTGTAGATTATGACACGTTGAGAAAAGAGGCGAAGGCCAACTTCGGCATAATCTTGAAGTCTGCGCTTGACGGACCGGAGGTCGCCTCCGGTTTCAGCTTCCCGGGACAAATTAAGAATTTTGCGGTCATTCATTCAACTATGTCTTTCTTTTGAGTAATCCTCACTAATACTGAACACATGCAAAGGTTGCAAGACTGCAACACACCGTCATTGTAGCAAATGTATGGGGTTATGAATATGGCAGAAATGTGTTCAACCTTAGGAAGACCTCAAAAGAGGCATTATTACCTGAGGCGGCGTTGATATGGGTTTTCATTCGGGCGAACAAAGCGGACCTCTTTCCCAGAAGGCCTTCCCTGAACTGATACCTTCAGCGAGCGAAAAGCTGATAACGTCAACCGAGGGATCTACTCATCGTTCGCCGCAGACCAACTACAAGCGTTCCGCAGACGCAATTGGGCTGCCACGGGCGGCGGTTATATCGGTCCAAAATGCTCATTTGCACGGCGAACTCTATGGGGATTTTCTTAAGGCACGCAAACGCGTTTTCATCGACCAGAAATTGTGGAAACTGCCGCAGACTGACGGCATGGAATTCGATCAATACGACACACCACAAAGCCGAGCTATCGTGTTGCACGAGTATGGTGAAGTTGTTGCTGGCATAAGAATCTTGCCGACGCAAGCGCGATGCGGTTGCTACAGCTACATGCTCCGTGACGCCCAACTGGGGATCATCGATGAGATCCCGCAACACATCCTGTACGAGCGAGCGCCTGTGGCCAATCACGTTTGGGAAGCGACGCGGCTTTTTATCTCACCCGACGTCCCTAGTAAGCGGCGCCTTTTGGTACAATCGCTATTGATGAATGAAATGGCAAAGGCGGCCGTCAATGAGGGCGCAACGCACGTGATTGGTATTGTTCCTTACGTATTCAAACGGTGGCTAGTGCGTTTGGGAATGTCTGCGCTCCCCGTCGGCCCGAAGATCGTCTTCGATGGCGACAATTCTCAAGCAGCAATTATGCACGTTGCCCCCTTCGGAACGAACGAGGCCATAAACGCCATACCAAACCGAGTCTGTTAGTGAGCACTTGGAGGTATTGAGCGCGAGCTGCGGTTAGGCGAAAGCGTTGGGGCTGCCTCGCATCCAATTGGATGGACTTGCATCCAATTGGATGGATTCGATTGTTTCCATCAGCTCAAGTAGATCCGTTTTCAGTGCGATTAGGTTTAGTTCGGAGCAGGAAAGTTGGGCTGAAATACGGCTTTCGAAGTCCGCGGCAAACGCCCCTAGCTCTTTAAATCCAAGTGGAGCGGCAGTTCCCGCGATCTTGTGCAGCTCCATTTGTGCAGCTTGGAGTGCCGCTCCCTGATTGTCTTCGGTCTCTATCGAAATGATAGCTTCGTAAACTATTTGCCCCCGAACATCCAAAGCGGCAACAAATCGCGAGCGGATTTCAGTCAGCTTATCTTGAAAAGCGGGGGTCATGATGCGTTCCAAAAAGCCAAGTCGCTGTCTGCCCCAAAGAACCCACCATCGGCGATGGAGGCTTCATAGGCCTTTTCAGCGTTTTCTTGCGCCTCACTGAGCGCATCAACAGCCCGGGCGCCAACTCTGGAGATCAGACGCACGGCAGGCCCTCCGTAGAGATTTATGTGCAACGGCTCGCCCCCCGTCAGGCAAAGCCCCATCTTCTCCAAGTTTTTGCAGCTATTCTTTGCCCAAGCATTCGTGTCTGGGCGCCAGCCGCCTTCTAATACACAAACGTAGGTCCCATTTCCAGAGTAGGCCATGAGAAATGTTGTTTCTAGAAGTGCATCGGATATCGCTTCTGCAACATCGGTGATTAGAAAACCAAGGTCCGCAGCAGATGCCTTCTGATGGTGTTTTTCGAAGTTAACGATTTTTAGTGCAGTTACAGTTGAGCCGAACAGGGACTTTCTAGACAATTGCGCGACGTAATTCTCCAGCACATGATATTCTACGACGCCTTTGACATCAATGATTTCAACAGGCTCGAGTAGATCGATCTTTGTTTCTATCGCGCTATCAGCTTGGAGTGATTTAGCCGCAAATATTTTACCGACGTTTGCGCGTCTGTCCTCCAGGAAGCTTTCGATAATCTGAAGGCGACCGCGCAATTCGGAAATCTCGAATGGCTTTGTCAGGTAATCCGTCGCTCCCGCGGCGAAAGCTGAATCGATGTTAGCCTTGTCCGACATTTGCGTCACCATCAGGATCGGTGTTCTTTTATAAATTGGAATTTCCCGAATGAGCTTGCACAATTCAATGCCGTCTGTTCCGGGCATGCGAATGTCCAACAATATGCAATCAAAGGCGCCAGAAGGCTCCTGGTTAATTATTTCCAATGCAGCCTCAGCGGATTCTGATTTAACAATCTCGTGAGACCCAATCTGCGCGACGAGTGTCTCAAGTAGATCAAGGCTTAGGGGGTCGTCATCAACTGCGAGCATTTTCATTTCATCGTCCTCAATATTGACTTGCTTTACCAGCGGTTTTCCCGCCAACGGCTTTCATACTGTTTCCCAAACCAATCTGACTAATAATGTGGCCAAAACATGACGAGAACTCAGCATCGGGGACAATCACGGTTAAATTGGCAGGATTGTTGATAGATGTGGCGAAATTATCACTCCAAATTATGGTTCTTAACCGACTAGCGGTTCCAACGAAGCGCGAGCAACATCAACGATCAGGTTGATACAACCCAAACTTGCAAGTGAATTGGTCCTGCTCTGATTGGATAGATAAGGGCAGCGCGGGAACTGGCTGTTTCAAGCACCGGTTTGAAACGACTGTCTCAGGCTTCGATGTACTTTGCGAGTTCGACATGAAGGGACATCGGATCAAAGGGCTTTGGCAGCACCTCCAAAGCACCGAGGTCCATCAATTCGCGCTTCACCTCGGGCGACAACTGAGCTGTCAAAAAAACGGTTGGTGTATCCGTTAGCGCAGGAATCTCTTTGATTTGCCGCATCGTTTCGCGCCCGTCCATCTCTGGCATTGCGAGATCAAGCAGTATGAGATCTGGAGAAATCGATGAGATGCGCTCAAGTGCAGCGCTGCCCGAACTGAAGCTGGCCACTTGGAAGGGGCCGAGTGCTTCAAGAGCCATCTTTGCAATAGAGAGGATATCGATGTCGTCATCAACATGAACGATCTGGTATATTGTAGGGCCTGTATCCGACATGCTGAATCCGCCTTTTTCCTGTCGCTTACCTCACAAACTGATTTACCCTATAAGTTGATTTACTTTAAAACTGTCAATTACTATGCTAAGTAGAGTGGACCGTCATAACAAGTCCTTAATGGCTCCATTGTAAAAATGGCTCCATTGTAAGGGATACTCAGCCCAACTGGGCCCCGCATAGTGCCTTCTCGGGGAATTGTCATAAAGTCATAAAAGAGCCCCAATTGAAGCATCAATTGTTCACACTCTTGGGACAAAGATACCGGAATAAAGCTATTGTTGAATTCACCGGACAAGCTGGCAGTAAGATTAAAGAGGCGTAAGATGACGTTAAACCTACGATTAATTCGTAATGCAGTATTTGTGGTCGCTGGCCTTTCTTGGGGTTACACTCTGGGGCAGGTCGATGCATTCACCTCCTCAACTTGGCTTGGCTGGACGGTGTTAGGTTGTTCCGCAATCTTCATTATTATCTATCTCAAATACCTGTGTGCGGCAGAGCGACTTAAGTATAGCGTTATGGAAAAAAATGAAGAACTCGAGAACGTGCGCAGTGCCGTGGATGAACACTGTCTCATCTCTATCGTTGATGCTCAAAGAAAGATGACTTTTGTGAATGACAGCGTTATTGCTGCGACAGGGTTCTCGCGCCAGGAGCTGCTGGGTAAGGATCCGGTGAGCTTCGAGGTTGAACTCAATCAAGCGCAAAACGAAGAGATTGCTCGGTGTAAGGCCGCTGGACAGAAATGGTCCGGCGAAATCAAGATAGAGCGAAAAGACGGCTCAGTGCTTTGGACCCACTCGACGATCACGCCTCGGTATAGCAAGACTGGCCAGTTCTTGGGCTCGATCTCGGTACGCACAGACGTCACCGCGACGAAAGTCGCTGTCGCCGAACGTGAAGCGATCTCGATCACTCACAAAATGAAAGATAACGTCTACATCTTTGAACCGGAGACCTATAGATTTACTTATATGAACGAAGCTGGCATGCGCCGATTGAAATGGGATCGCGACACCTATATTAACAAATCGGTGCTGGACTCCGATAAAAACTTCGACCGTGTTAGGCTCGATGCGCTAGTCGCTCCGCTTCTGGACGGGAAGCTTGAACAAATTCAGGTGACGGTGCAGCTGGACGATGGCCCGCATGAGATTACGATTCAGCTTATCCATACCGAAAATGACCGGATTAGTTTCGTAGCAGTCTTTCGAAATGTTGCAGACAAGCTCGAGATGGAACGGATTAAAGGTGAGTTCATTTCGACGGTCAGCCATGAACTTAGATCGCCGATCACGTCGATCAAAGGGGCTCTCAGCCTGCTCATGGCAAGCACCAACGCAGATCTGCCACCGCAGTTCGACAAACTACTAAACATCGCCAATCGCAATGCGGATCGGCTTGTGCTGATCGTGAATGATATTCTCGACCTCGAGAAGATCGCTGCCGGCAGCATGAAGCTCGACTTTCAGCCGATGGATATCTGCGATGTGGTTCAAGACGCAATCCAGATCAACACTGGAATCGAGAAACGTTTCGAAGTGGAGGTTCGGTTCGAGGGATTCGATCAGCCTGCTCCGGTTCAGGTCGATTCTAACAGGATGATCCAGGTTCTGACCAACCTTCTCAGCAACGCAGCAAAATTCTCAAATGCCGGAGGCAAAATTCTTGTCTCTTTGGATCGTGATGACGACAACTTTTTGATCAACGTCCGTGACTATGGGGTCGGCATCAAAGAAGTCCATCTCGACAGTATCTTTAACAGATTTGGTCAGGCAGACAACCATACTGAACGGAGCGGACGCGGCACCGGCCTTGGGCTGAGTATCGTCAAAGCAATCATGGATCAGCATGGCGGTAGCATAAGCGTAGAAAGCAAGCCTGACTGTGGCTCGACCTTCTCTCTTCGGCTGCCCATTGACCATACTGTGCAAATTGGAAACCACCAGTTCGCAAAGGAAGGTTAAATGTTAAACAAGAACACCGACGCGTTACTTCGCATACTCCACGTGGAGGACGATGAGGATATGAGAGAAATCACCGCAATGTCCCTGGAATTGACCGGTTCTGTCACATTGATGCAATCCGAGTCGGGCGAAGATGCGATCAAGCACGTCGTAGAGTTTGGCCCCGATGTCATCCTCCTCGACTTTATGATGCCAGGCATGAGCGGTCCGGAAGTGTTTTCTGCGCTAAAAGGCATTTCCGAAGTGTCGGAGGTTCCAGTGATTTTTATGACAGCGCGCGCCCAGCAAGATGAAATTGACGACCTCATCTCCTCTGGTGCTATTTCTGTAATAGCCAAGCCATTTGAGCCCACGGAACTTCTTGGGAAAATTCAAACGGCTCTGGCTGACGTCAGCACCTATGGGTCGGGGGGTAATCCCCCCTAAAATTAATGGTGTTCATAAGTAGAATTTTCTCGGCATAATATCTGAGGAGATTTTGAATGAAGAACAAACGATATAGCGACGCGCAAATTATGGGTATTCTGAAACAGGCCGAAAGCGGTGTGCCCGTTTCAGAGCTTTGCCGCTAACATGGAATGAGTAATGCCAGTTTTTACAAATGGCGGGCAAAGTTCGGCGGGATGGACGCCTTCCGCTGCAGCCCAAAGTTCCTTGGGTAGTCCAATTTTAGCCCCCAATCTCTCTAGTTTGACAGCCTCCGCCCAGAGTTGATTTCGAAATTCCTTAATCTTCTCGATGTCAATGTAGCCCGTTCTGACAGGCCAGAAACGGCGGTTCGGATAGCGTGGGTTAGGCGGGATGTGTCCGATTATATCGAGATGTTCTATAATCCGAAGCGTAAACACGCTAAAAACGGGATGCTGTCGCCCGTCTAGTTCGAAAGAAAGCAAAAATGGAAGCTGCAAGGCGTCTAGGAAACTAGGGCTATTCACTTATAAAGATAGCATTTTTGAGTGCTGGAAGTGCACTTAATTATCTGTTACATTCAAATACTCGAATATCTTAACCGGATTAGGACCAGCGAACAGAAAAGCCGCATACGGCTGTTTGCCAGAGGGGGAATGGAATTGAAAAATCAAATATTAGAACAGCTGAAAGGCATCACGTTCGGGCCAAAGGGCGAGGATATTGTATCGTCGGGCATGGTCTCGGATATTGTGATAGAGGGCAGTAAAGTCATCTTCTCGATCTCGCTGCCTGCGGGGGCGAACGAGGGCGCGGGTGATTTACAGAAACGTGCCGAACAGGTGGTTTCAGCGATTGATGGCGTAGATATTGTGCTGGTGGTATTGACCGCTGAGCGCGCCAAAGCCCCACGCGATAAAGAGGCTCCCAAGTTAAGCAACAAACCGGACCGCCCTGTGGGGCCTGATATGCGGCCAACGGCCGGGGCTATCCCCGGGGTGAAGGCGGTTTTGGCGGTGGCGTCGGGCAAAGGCGGGGTTGGTAAGTCAACCACTTCTGTGAACCTTGCGTTGGGTCTGCGAGCATTGGGCCTTAAGGTTGGCCTGTTGGACGCAGATATTTACGGGCCGTCCATTCCGCGACTGATGGGGATTACCGAACGCCCCGAGATTATCAACGAGCGCATTGTGCCGATTGAGCAATACGGGATCAAGGTGATGTCGATGGGGTTCCTGATGGACGAGGAATCGCCGGTGATCTGGCGCGGGCCGATGGTGGTTTCGGCGCTGATGCAACTGGTGCGTGAAGTGGAGTGGGGCGAGTTGGATGTGCTGGTTCTGGACATGCCGCCGGGCACGGGGGACGCGCAACTGACGCTGGCCCAACAGGTGCCGCTGGCGGGGTCGGTAATTGTATCGACGCCACAGGATCTGGCGCTGATTGATGCCCGCAAGGGGTTGAAGATGTTCAAACAGGTGGATGTGCCTATTTTTGGCATCATCGAGAATATGAGCACTTTTGTTTGCCCGCATTGTGGCGAGACTTCGGACATCTTTGGTCATGGCGGCGCGCAAGCAGAGGCGGCCAAACTGGGGGTAATGTTCCTTGGGGCTGTTCCATTACATATGGATATTCGCAAGTTTTCGGATGAGGGCACGCCGGTGGTGATTGCGGATCCGGACGGGGTTCATGCCAAGACCTATAAGACCATTGCCATGAAGGTTGCGGCTCTGATGGGCGAGGCTGGCGGCGACGAGGAATAGGTTTCGCCGCTGTACGCGCGTCGACCCAAGCGCTTTGACCCTGCGGGCCAAAGCGCGTTTGCCTGCGGCGCAGGTATTTAAGAAAAGAAGAAACGCAAAGGCGCCCCGTGACCAACCAGTCGCAGGGCGTTTTTTGTATGGTGGTTCGTGGGGAGGCCTAGTCGCGCATGGCGACCCATTCCATGTATTTGATCCCGACAACACCCCCTAGAATGATGAAGATCAAAGTGATGCCCGAGCCAATTGCAAGGGTAGAGAAGCCGGTCACGCCCTGGCCAACCGTGCAGCCCAATGCCACAACCCCGCCGATGCCCATCAGGGCCGCGCCAAAGGTGTTGCGCACAGTGTCGCTTTTGTCGGCAAAAGTGGACAGCGCCAGTTTGCCTTTGCTAAGTGCGCCGATAAAGCCGCCTAGCAGCACACCTGCGAAGGTCATGACGTTGAAGCCTGGCGTTTCATAGGCCGTGGCGCGCATCAAGTAATTCACCGTATCGCCTGCGGGGCGCACAAAGGACATCGAGGCCAGCGCCACTGGCACATCGGCGAAATCATCCTGTGCCAATCCGGTTAGCATCCAACCCGCGGTGACGCAGATGCCGATGCCGACACCGGCAAGGATGTGGGTGGGGGATTTGCGAAAGCCTGCGTCCTTGAAGCAATAGATCAGCAAGCCGCCCGCAAGGATTGCCAGTGCAATCCATGTCGATTGGGTAAGGTCCATGCCGGTGAGGCGGGCGATAACATCGCCAAACCCTTGTTTCTCCATGCCCATAGACGCCAGATCAATCGTGGCGTTTCCAAAGATTGCAACACGAAGGTTGCCGAGCAGCCCGCCCATGGTCATATAGGCGAACAGCCCCGCCACCAACAAAACGAAGCCCGAGCGCATATCGCCAGCCCCAGCGCGTACCAGATTGCGGGTGATGCAGCCGCCCGCCAGCACCATGCCAAAACCAAAGATCAGCCCACCTGCGACATTGCCAAGCCACGGCATATTGGGTTCCATATACATTGAATTGCGGTAATCGGCGACGCCGATGTTTTGCAGCACTGCAAGGCCGAGCATGGCGGTTGCGGTGGCCAGCAGCCATGAGCGAAAACGGCGTTTGTCGCCAAAGGACAGCATGTCTGAAATTGAGCCCATGGTACAGAAATTGGTGACGTAAACGATGTATCCGAGCACCGTGGCAATTAGTAGGCCGCCCCATGTAATGTAGAAGCCAGGTGAATCTATCACCATTTCCCGTAGTGTTTCCAACATGTTATGTCCCTGTTCTGGTTATTGTTATGGTGCGGTTTTTCTTACATATACAGGTATTACCATGTGTTGTTGTGTTGGCAAAAGAGATTCTATGCCTGCTGCGCGGATATTTATGGAACGAAAATGGGTTAGAGTGAGCCCTTCGGGGTCAGACTCATGGTGAATTTGCCATCCTGATCGTCTGCAAACCAGCTGAGTTTATCGCGCAAGGTGACCACGCCGCCAATGATGATGATTGAAGGGCCGGTGAATTCGGCATCCGTCGCTTTTTGGTAAAGGTCCGCAATGGTGCCGGTGATGATGCGCTGGTTAGGGCGCGTGCCATTGTCGATGATCGCGGCAGGGGTGTCGGGGTCAACACCGTGGCTGGCAAACCCTTCTGACAGGATTTTCAGGCTGGACAGCCCCATGTAAACCGCGACGGTCTGGTTTTTGCGGGTCAGAACGTCCCAATCCAGATCAAGCACGCCGTCGCGTCCATGTGCGGTGACGAAAATGCAGGATTGGGCGTGGTCGCGGTGGGTTAGGGGGATACCTGCGTAAGTGGAGCAGCCAGCGGCGGCGGTGATACCCGGCACCACCTGAAACGGGATGTTGTTTTCGGCCAGCATTTCGATTTCTTCGCCGCCACGCCCGAAAATAAACGGATCGCCGCCTTTGAGGCGCAGCACGCGTTTGCCGTCTTTGGCAAGCTTGACCATCAGGGCGCTGATGTCTTCTTGGAACATGGTATGGTGATCGGGGCGTTTGCCGACGTAAATACGTTCGGCGTCACGGCGCACCAGTTCCAGAATGTCGTCGGCAACCAGACGGTCATACAGCACCACATCGGCGCGTTGCATCAGGCGCAGGGCGCGGAAGGTCAGCAGATCAGGGTCGCCGGGGCCAGCGCCAACAAGGAAAACCTCGCCTTGTTCGCAAGGTGCACCTTTGCCGGTGGCACAGGCCAGCGAGTCCAGCAGATGGGCCTCGGCGCTTTCCAAATTGCCGGATAGAAAGTGGTCCCCCGCTGGCCCGTCAATCATGGTTTCCCAAAATCGGCGGCGCTGGGTTGTGCTTTTGATACCCGCCAGCACACGGTCGCGGAACTGGCCTAGAAATTCGGCCATGCGGCCATAGGCGGGGGGCAGCAGGCTCTCGATGCGGGCGCGAAGGATGCGCGCGATCACAGGCGCGGTGCCGCCGGATGAAATAGCGATGACCAAGGGCGAGCGATCCACCACCGAGGGGGTGATGAAGTCGCAGTATTCACCAACATCGGCGACATTGGCCAGAACATTGGCCGCTTTAGCGCCCTTGTGCAGGATTGCATCACGAGCCTCGTCCTCGGAGGCACCATAGGCGACGATGGCGCCGGCAATATCGGCCTCGGTGATGGCCCGCGTGTGGTGGGTCAGGTTTTCGTGCGCCATTAGGGTGGAAAATTCATCACTGAGGTTCGCGTCAAACACGTGGACATTTGCGCCAGCCAGCAGGGCGCGTTCAACGCGACGTGCGGCAACGGTTGTGCCGCCATCAACGACCAGTTTTTTGCCGCGAATATCGAGGAAAATCGGGAGGAAATCCATGTGGTTCACTTTCAATAGGCGTTTAGCCCTGGTTGGTTTTTGCCCATTCCGACAATGTGGCACCGAAATCGGCGGCACTTACGGGGTCCAGATCAAAAATGGTGAAACGGCGCTGCTCGCGGATGGTGACGCGCAGCCAGTTCGAGCCATTATCATAGGCCACGTTTTTCAGCGTCACGTGCTTTTTGAACGGAAAGTTGAATTCGGCAACATCGGTGATGACTTCGTCAGACATATTTTAACCCCGCAGCAAAGACGGATTCTAGCCGCCATTCCCATTTCTTCGGCGTGTCTTTGTAATCCGGTTTGACATCAAACTCTAGAAACATCTCGCCAGACTCGCCCGCATGGGCGACCAAGAGTTCAAGGGCAATGAAAGTGTCAACTTCCGGATGCCCGATGATAAGATCGCTAAGCTTTGCCATTTATGTTCTCCCTGATACGCGATTATGGAATCTTACACGCATTAACAAGCGTGTGCTGGCATTATCGCTGTTTGCGTCAAAACCGGTGCGGTTGTGAAGCGAATTATTGCACAGGAGGCCATCGCCATCCTGCATCTTGATGGTTTGGATCAACGGGTCATCCGAATTCAGTGTGGATTGCAGAAAATCCACGGCCGCACGCGTAGTCGCATCATCGCGCCATTCAATTGATCGGGTGCGGGCGGTATAGCGCATTTCCAGATGGCCGTTTTGCGGGTTTACCTCGAACACAGGGCCGATGCTGGCGGGGCGCACCTTGCCGTTTGATTCAGCGTTTTCGGGGATGGTCATGGCGGACGGATGCATCAAGGCGGTGATGAAATCGGGGTTTTCGTCCCGCAGCCGGATATAGGCGATTTCGGGGTCATAGACCTGATTGACACCACCAGTATCGGCGGCGCGAACACAATGCAGAACCATTGCGCGGATTTTGTCATCCGGCGCATTATAGTAGCCGTCAGTATGCCAGTTCATCGGTTTTTTCGAGTAAGGGATGTAGCCTTTTTGGCTGATAGAATCAGATACCTGCAACGAAACGATTCCGTCTTTTCCGGCTGATCTGTGCTTCTCGGCGATGCGTAAACCCATGTTTTGGGCGAATTGCCGCAATAAGCTACTAACCGCATCAGGACGGTCAGTTTTTTGCATATCACGGTAAAAAACAGCGTTTGATATTTCGCATCTGCGAGATAATTCGTCATGCTCGGCAGGGGTTATTGCTGAAAGATCACCAATCTGCACGGGTTCGGAATTCGCAAGTAAATCAGACGCTTGTTCCAGCTTGATCACACGCCATGCCTGATAGTCGGCATCCGTTGCTGATACCAGACTAAATCTGTCGGGAAATTGTGTGTTGCAGTTCTCCAACTATTACGCCTCCGTGGCTGAGTGGGTTAGAATGTTTCGTTTCGTATCTAATTATCGGAATATTTAGATACAATGTGCAATCTGCGGCAGCTTTATCTTTACATTCAAAAAGTGTAATGTAAAATCAATCTAAACGAAGGCTCACGATTTCGGTCTACTGAATTCTGCAGAAATGCTAATCAGCCAAGATACCTAAATCGGGAACTTAAATGAATTCGGGGGGCAAAACCCGATGAAACGCGCGAAAGGGAGTTTATTATGAAAGATGGCGATCATAAAGACGGCAAAGCCAAAGAAGTCGAAATCCACCCAACACCTATGTTGGACCAGTTGGAAGACGGACCTTGGCCAAGTTTTGTAACCGGCCTGAAGCGGCTGCGTGATGCCAAGGGCGAAAAATACGCCCCGATGATGAACGACCTTCTGGGCCAGCTGAACCACTCCTATGAAAACCGTAAAGGGTATTGGAAGGGCGGCGTTGTGTCTGTTTACGGTTATGGCGGCGGTATCATCCCGCGCTATTCCGAAGTGGCTGACAAATTCCCTGAATCAAAAGAATTCCACACATTGCGTGTTATGCCGCCTCCCGGCTTTCACTATACCACCGAAATTCTGCGCAAATTGTGTGATGTATGGGAAGAGCACGGCTCTGGTCTGATCGCTTTCCACGGCCAGTCCGGCGACATCATGTTGCAGGGCTGTACTTCGGCAAACACCCAAGCCGCGTTTGACGCGATCAACGAGCTGGGTTTTGACCTTGGCGGCGCTGGTCCTGCACTGCGCACCGCCATGAGCTGTGTCGGGGCTGCCCGTTGCGAGCAATCCTGTTTCGACGAGGCCAAAGCGCACCGCGGCATCATCAACCGTTTCCTTGATGAAATGCACCGTCCGTCGCTGCCTTATAAGTTCAAATTCAAGTTCTCGGGTTGTGGCAATGACTGTGTGAACGCGATCCACCGTGCCGATTTCGCGGTGATCGGCACATGGCGTGACGACATCAAGATCAACCAAGAGAAGGTGAAAGAGCATATCGCCGAGAAGGGCCGCAAATACACCATCGACACCGTTGTTTCGATGTGTCCGACCCGTGCTATTTCGCTGAACGACGATGACACAATGGAAATCGACAACAAATCTTGTGTGCGCTGCATGCACTGTATCAACGTTATGACCAAGGCGCTGAGCCCGGGTGATGACAAGGGTGCGTCGGTGATTATCGGTGGCAAGCGGTCGCTGAAAGTTGGCGATATGATGGGCATCATGATCAAACCGTTCATCAAACTGGACACCGAAGAGGATTACGAGGAACTGGAAGAGTTCGCCGAAACCTGCATCGAGTTCTTTGCCGACAACGCACTGGAGCACGAGCGGGTCGGGGAAACCATCGACCGCATCGGTCTGCCATCCTTCCTCGAGGCTGTTGGTGTCGAGGCTGACCCGAATATGGTCAACCATCCGCGTACATCCAGCTATGTTCGTACCGATGATTTCGATGAAGAGGCCGCCAAGTGGTTCGAGCGCAAAGCGCGGGATTCTGGCATGACGGTCGCGGCGGACTGATCCGCCGGTCTGGATGAATTGAAATAGATAACTCTGCGGCCCTGAGGGGTGCGCAGAGACAGGGAGAAGAAAATGAACGAGAAAGTCACCCCAAGAACCGCCGACGAGGTTGGCGTTCCGGATCACTTCCAGTACATGCATCCGGTGATGGAAAAGAACCACGGCAAATGGGCCTATCATGATCGCCCGCGCCCCGGCGTGCTGCGTCATGTGGCCAAATCCGGCGATGTTATCTTTACCGTTCGCGCCGGCACCCAGCGCCAGATGGACGTTTTCACCATTCGCACCCTGTGCGACATTGGCGACGAATTTGCCGATGGCCACATCCGTTTCACCACCCGTTCCAACATCGAATATATGGTCGCCGACGAGGCCAAAGTTCAGCCGCTGATCGACCGTTTGGGCGAAGGTGGCTTTCCTGTGGGTGGCACTGGTGCGTCCGTTTCGATGATTTCGCACACTCAGGGCTGGTTGCACTGCGATATTCCGGGCACTGATGCCTCGGGCGTGGTCAAGGGCCTGATGGACATGCTGCATGATGAATTCATCAACGAGCACATGCCGAACCGCGTGCGGATCACCACATCCTGTTGTCAGATCAACTGTGGTGGCCAAGGCGATATTGCGATCAACGTGCAATACACCAAACCACCGAAAATCAACCACGATCTGGTTGCCAACGTTTGTGAACGTCCCGCCGTTGTGGCCCGTTGCCCTGTTGCCGCGATCCGCCCTGCGATGGTTGACGGCAAGGCAACGCTGGAAGTCGACGAGAAGAAATGCGTTTGTTGTGGCGCCTGCTACCCACCTTGCCCACCGATGCAGATCAACGGGGCAGACAGCACCAAGATCGCGATCTGGGTTGGCGGCAAGCACTCGAATGCGCGCTCCAAACCGACATTCCACAAGCTGGCGGTTGCCAACTTGCCCAACAATGTACCGCATTGGCCTGAAGTGAACGCTGTCGTGAAGCGCATCATTATGGCCTACAAAAATGATGCCAAACATTGGGAACGTCTGGGTGAATGGATCGAACGTATCGGTTGGAGCCGGTTCTTTGATATGACTGACCTCGCGTTCACCAAACATCACCTGGATACATGGACTGGCGCACGCAAGACCATGAACCAATCCGCACATATCCACTTCTAAGAGGCGAATGACGTGAAATTCGGAATAGTAGTCAGCGAAGGCCCTTATACGCATCAAGCGTCTGATACGGCCTATCATTTCGTGACGGCAGCGATTGCTGCCGGCCACGAGGTTCCACGCGTGTTTTTCTATCACGACGGGGTTAATGTGGGCACGCGCCTGTCGATCCCGCCGCAGGATGAACGCAACATTCAGCAGCAGTGGACAGCATTGGCCGCCGAGCACGGCACAGATCTGGTGATCTGTATCGCGGCCGCCCAACGCCGTGGTCTGCTGGACCAGAAAGAGGCGGATCGCCAAGGCAAAGACGCCAGCAACATCGCCGAGGGTTTCCGGATTTCCGGCCTTGGGCAACTGATTGAAATGGGCATCGAGACGGACCGTCTGATGACCTTCGGGGACTAGGGGAAAAACATGGAAGATGGTGTTAAAAAATTCCTCTATGTAAATCGCAAAGCGCCTTATGGCACGATTTACGCGCTGGAAAGTCTGGAAGTAGTGCTGATTGGTGCTGCGTTCGATCAGGATGTGAGCCTTGCGTTCCTTGATGATGGTGTGTTCCAGCTGGTGAAATCCCAGGACACGAAAGAAATCGGCGTGAAAAACTTCTCGCCGACGTTCCGTGCGCTGGGCGATTACGAGGTAACCAAGCTGTTCGTCGAGAAAGAATCGCTGGATGAACGCGGTCTGACTGCCGACGATTTGCAGGACATCACATGGGAAGACGAAGATGAGGATTATGCTGAAAAGCCGTCGATCCGCATCGTCAGCCGGGCCGAAATGGCCGACGTGATGGCCGACCAAGACGTAATTCTGAGCTTTTAGGGGGCTGATATGGCAACTTTACACACAGTTAACAAATCGCCCTTTGCGACGCAGGCTTTGCTGAGCTGTCTGGGGCACGCCAAAGCGGGCGACACGGTTTTGCTGATCGAGGACGGCGTTTATGGCGCGGCTGCGGGCACGGGACTGGCCGAAGCTGTGGCCGGATTGGGCGGCGATATAACGCTGGCCGTTCTGGTGCCTGACATGAAGGCACGAGGAATAGACGAGGGACGTCTGATGGACGGTGTAAAAACCGTCGACTATGCGGGTTTTGTAGAATTGGCGGCCACGACGGACCGTACGCAAAACTGGCTATAAGACACAACTGAACTGATACGAACAATTAGACCGAAGGGAACTAAAATGTCATATGATCTAGAAGGCCAAGAAATCGCAACCGATGAAGAAGGCTACATCACCAACCTTGGTGAATGGACACCTGAACTGGGTTCAATCATCGCCAAAGCCGAAGACGTCGACATGGGCGAAGAGCACTGGGCTGTGGTCAACTTCCTGCGTGAATATTACGAGGAATACCAAATTGCCCCAGCCGTGCGCGTTTTGATCAAATCGATCAAAAAATCCATGGGTCCGGAAGTTGGCAATAACAAATACATGTATGAGCTGTTCCCCTATGGGCCAGCCAAACAAGCCTGTAAAATTGCAGGTCTGCCAAAGCCGACTGGCTGCGTATAAACCTATCTACCCCCCGAAACAAAAACAATAAATTCGGGGGGCGTTGTCTGGGAGGACTTCAAGTGTTGTCAACGCTTTATGCAGTGCTGTTCTATGTGGCCACGGTTATTATGATCGTTGGCACCGGAATGAAGGTGTTGAAATACGCCCGCACACCAGCACCGTTGAAGATCCCGGTTTCACCGGCACCGCGCACCAGAAAAGGTGTCTGGTTTCGGATGTTCAAAGAAGTGGCGTTCTTTCAAAGCTTGTTCAAATCCAACAAATGGATATGGATATTCGCGGTTCTGTTCCATGCGGGTATGCTGCTGGTTTTGCTACGCCATTTCCGCTATTTCACCCAACCGGTTTGGTGGTGGGTTGAACTGATCCAGCCGATCGGCGTTTACGCGTCTTTCGCAATGTTGATCGGCCTTGGTGGCTTGTTGGCCCGCCGTTTTGTGGTGGCACGCATCCGCTATATTTCTTCCCCGTCCGATTATCTGATGCTGGCCTTGCTGCTGGGTATCGTGATCAGCGGCATGATGATGAAATTTGTGATGGGGACTGACATTTTGGCAGTCAAAGCGTTCTTTCTGGGCCTGATGCGGTTCCAGATACTGGAATTGCCCACGCAGCCCGGTGTGCTGATTCATCTGGGGCTGGTGGCGATCCTGATGATCATCTTCCCGATCTCCAAGCTAATGCACGCACCCGGTCTGTTCTTTGCCCCGTCGCGCACGCAAGTCGATAACGCGCGTGAATTCCGGCACTTGTCTGCATGGGCAAAACAGTTGCCCCCGTTGCCCGAAGGCATCCCCGAAGAAGGAGAGAGCTGAGATGGCACCGAATGATATGGACACTGGTATCACTTCAAACTCGATTGATGATGCCTTCAAAATTCCGCAGCTGGAATGTGGCGCGATGGCGGACAGCAATACATATGCCGCCGCCCCCGAACATAACGAGCCATTGGGTTTTCCTGGCGAATTGCTGGACGATTGGAAAGAGGTGGCGATTGCCAAACTGGGCGAGCTGGCCGAGAGAAACCGCGCCTTCAAGGTTTACCTAGATACCTGCATCAAATGCGGCGCTTGCACTGATAAATGCCACTACTTTCTAGGCACGGCTGATCCAAAAAATATGCCTGTTGCACGACAGGATTTGCTGCGTTCGGTGTATCGGCGCTACTTTACATTTGCGGGGAAATATTTCCCGTGGCTGGTGGGCGCGCGTGATCTGACCCGCGAGGTTCTGGACGAATGGTACACCTATTATCACCAGTGCTCGCAATGTCGCCGCTGCGCGGTGGCCTGCCCGATTGGCATTGATACCGCCGAAATTTCGATGGCCGCGCGCGAGATTCTGGACAGCGTTGGGATGGGGCAGAAATACTGCAACGAGATCATCGCCAAGCTGAAAAAAACCGGTAATAATCTGGGTCTGAACCCGAAAGCCTTGCGGGCGACGCTGGAAGATCTGGAAGAGGATCTGGAAGAAGAAACCGGCATCGCGGTGAAATTGCCGCTGGATGTGCAAGGCGCTGACATTCTGCTGATCACCCCCTCGGCTGACTTTTTCGCCGAACCGCATATCGACGGTTTGCTGGGCTATGCCAAAGTATTCCACGCGGCGGGCGCCAGCTGGACGATCAGCTCTTATGCCTCCGAGGCAGCGAATTTCGGCATGTTCATCGGGTCATACGAAAACATGCGCGAAGTCTCATGGCGCATCCGTCAAGCGGCCAAGGATTTGGGCGTTAAACGGATTGTGTTCGGTGAATGTGGCCACGCATGGCGGGTTGGTTACAGCTTCCTGAACACGCTGGCTGGCCCGTTTGATTTTCTGGATCAGAACTACCCGATCCCGCAGCACATCATGGAATTCACGTCTGATGCGCTTGACGATGGCGTTCTGAAAATCGACAAATCCCGAAATGATGAATTCAAAATGACCTACCACGATAGCTGTAATATTGCGCGTGGGTCGGCCATGGGCCGCAAGGAAGGCGGGCAGTTTGATCTGCCGCGCAAAGTGTTGAAAGCGGTGTGCAACCATTTCCATGAAATGGAGCAGGACACCATCCGCGAGAACACGTTCTGTTGCGGTGGCGGTGGCGGGTTGCTGACCGATGATTTATTGGATTTGCGCATCAAAGGCGCGAAACCGCGGATGACGGCGCTGCAACAGGTCACGCAGGATCACGGCGTCACTCACATGGCCGCGATTTGCGCCATTTGTAAAACCCAGTTTTCCAAAGTCATGCCGAAATACGGCTATGAAATGGACAACGTAATGTCGGTGCACCAATTGGTCGCCAACGCTGTCATTCTGGACGGCCAAGAAACAGACGAAGATGACGAAGCGCCACAAGCGGCAGCAACGCAGGAGAATTAAGATGGACGGTCAACACAACTCATATCGGCGCTACGAAGAAGGCGAAACCGAAGCGGATTTTGATCTGGAAGACAAAATCTTTGTGCAGGACACATCGTATAAGTGCCCGACTTACATCAACAAAACACCGCCCTGTCAGGGATCGTGCCCATCGGGTCACGAAATCCGTGGCTGGTTGGCGATTGCCCGCGGCATGGACAAACCCGTGGTCGAAGGCATGACGTGGCAGGAGTATGCCCACCAACGCATGCTCGAAGCCAACCCGTTTCCCGCCACTATGGGCCGCGTTTGTCCGGCCCCTTGCGAGGCGGGTTGTAACCGTAATGAGGTCGATGATTACGTTGGCATCAATGCGGTTGAGCAATACGTGGGCGACTGGGCCAATGAAAATGACGTAACAGCCCCCGAAGTGGGCGCTGACACGGGCCGCAAAATCGCGGTGATCGGTGGCGGGCCTGCGGGTCTGGCGGCGGCGTTTTTCATGCGCAAAGATGGCCACGCGGTGACGTTGTTTGAAGAACACAGCGAACTGGGCGGCATGATGCGTTACGGCATCCCCGGCTACCGGACCCCGCGCGACATGCTGGACAAAGAAATCGGCCGCATCACCGCGATGGGCGTTGATGTGCGCACCAACACCCGCGTTGGCACCGATGTGTCGGTGGACGAACTGGACAAAGCCTTTGATGCGGTGTTCTGGGCATTGGGCGCGCAAAACGGTCGTGGCCTGCCGCTGGACGGCTGGGACGATGCCGACAACTGCATCAACGGCGTCGACTTCCTTGATGCGTTTAACCAAGGCTATGTCCTTGGCACCGCGAAAAAGGTGATCGTGGTTGGCGGTGGTGATACTTCGATCGACGTTGCATCCATCGCGCGTCGTCTGGGGAACATCAGCGACACTGGCCAAGACGATGCCACAGATTTTCTGGGCCATGACGTGGCCGGATCACTGGTGCGCGACGGCATGTCGGCGACCCTGACATCGCTGTTCCCGATTGAAAAAATGACAGCCGCCGAGCACGAGCGTGAAGACGCGCTGCGCGAAGGTGTGGACATCAAAGGCGGTGTTATGCCGCTTGAGCTGATCGTTGACGAAAACGGTTTAGCGACCGGTATGAAGATGTGCGAATGCGTGATGAAGGGCAACAGGCCCGAGCCGGTAGAGGGCACCGAATTTGTGTTGGAAGCCGACATCATCATCTCTGCCATCGGCCAGTTTGGTGATTTCACCGGTATGGAAGATTTCGACAATGGTCGCGGTTCAATGACTGTCGATGCCACTTACGCTGTTGAGGGTCGCGAGAAGCATTATGCTGGCGGTGACATTCTGAAACCACACCTGTTGACCACAGCGATTGGCCACGGGCGCATTGCTGCCGAAGCGATCACTGATTTTCTGGATGATGGTGAAGTTGAAAAACGCCCATCGGTGGATGTGCACCACTTCAACCTGCTTGAAGAACTGAAACAACGCGGCCATTCGCCTACGGCCTACGATCATGTGCAGGACGTCGGCACAGACACGGCGGATTATGCGGTTCACAACTACGAGGATCGCTCGAATTCGCAAATCATCAAGCATGGCGAGCTGTACAAAGGCCACTTTGATTTTGTGGCCCGCGAAGTGCGCGACGAGGTGCATATCGGTGCTGACGACGTGCTGGGCAACTTTGAAGAACGCATCATCGCCTATTCCGAAGAACAAGCCCAGAAAGAGGGCGAGCGCTGCATGTCCTGTGGCATGTGTTTCGAGTGCGACAACTGCGTGATCTACTGCCCGCAGGACGCCGTTAGCCGTGTTAAGAAATCGGACCGCACCGTCGGGCGCTACGTGGAAACTGATTACTTCAAATGTATTGGTTGCCACATCTGTGCCGATGTTTGCCCAACCGGTTACATCAAAATGGGTCTTGGAGCGTAAAACATGAAGCGGCTGATTGCATCCCTTCTGATCATCTGCGGACTGGCCGTGAGCGGGGCATCTGCGGGATCTTTGTATCCCGAAATCCCCAAAGCGGTTGGCGCGGCTCACCCCGAGGGCAATGCGTTTATGCGGATCAACCACATGCGTCTGCTACGTCATGATCGGGATGAAACCATGCGTCTGGGCAACCGTGACACGCAGTATTCCCTAAAGGAATGTGTGGCGTGCCATGCGGTGATGGGGCCGGAGGCGCTGCCGATTTCGGTCAAGGAAGACGGGCATTTTTGCAAATCCTGCCACGAATATGCAGCGGTGAAAATTGATTGTTTTCAGTGTCATAACTCGAAGCCGGACGAAGGGTTTACCGCCCTTTTGATGCAATCGACGCCGCCCAGCGAAAGCGAAGTCGCAACCTATCTGGACGAGGTGTTGCAATGAAATTACCAGCATTGAATAACGAGGCTGTGCGTCCTGCTGAGTTGAACCGGCGCGATTTTTTCAAATCGGGTGCGGCGGTGGCGTCGGTCACTTTGGCCCCGGGTGTGACCCTGATGGCCTTTGGTGGCGAAGCAAATGCAAATGCGGATGCGGGCAAGCGCTGGGGCATGTTGATCGACGTGAACAAATGCGCGACCGACTGCAACGCCTGCGTCAAAGCCTGTTCGGACGAGAACGGCTGGAAGATGGATGGCAACCCTGAAACCGACGCCCAGTGGATCCGCAAGGTTGACCTGACCCACAAGCAAACCGGTCGCGAGGCGTCCTTGCCGATGATGTGCCAGCATTGCGAAGAGCCGCCCTGTGTGGACGTCTGCCCAACCGGCGCGTCGTTCAAGCGGGCCGATGGCATCGTTCTGGTTGATAAACACACCTGCATTGGCTGTCGCTATTGCATGATGGCGTGCCCGTTCAAAGCGCGCTCATTTGTGCACGAGGACGTCGAGGACCAAAAGGCCCATGCGCCACGCGGCAAAGGCACCGTCGAGAGTTGCACGTTGTGTGTGCACCGCGTGGATAAGGGCGGCATTCCGGCCTGTGTTGAATCCTGCTCGGCCACGGGTCACGGCGCGATGATGTTTGGCGATCTGAATGATCCGGCCAGCGACATCTCTATAGCCCTGAAGAATTATAACTCGATCGGGTTGCGGGACGATCTGCGGCTAAACCCCGGTGTTCGCTATTCGAACCTGTAAGGGAATTGGAGACTGATTAATGGAGCGCACTGTTTATCGTGAGGTGAAACCAACACCCGCCATCTGGATGATTGCTGCCTTGATGGGCGCGTTCATTGCGGCGGCTGGCCTGTCGGTTCTTTACATTGAACATCATGGCCACATCGTCACCGGTATGAACAACCAGATCGTCTGGGGTCTGCCGCATGTGTTTGCGATTTTCCTGATTGTTGCGGCTTCGGGCGCGTTGAATGTGGCCTCCATTGCGTCCGTGTTCGGCAAGATCGAGAACAAACCAATGGCGCGATATTCTGCCCTGTTATCGATTGCTTTGCTGGCCGGTGGGCTGGGTGTGCTAGTGCTGGATCTTGGGCACCCTGATCGGCTGATCGTGGCAATGACCACCTATAATTTCACATCTATTTTCGCGTGGAACATCATATTATATAACGGTTTCTTTGCCGTTGTGGGCGCATACTTGTTCGTTCAGATGGCCCGCGGCATCGCACCTGAAGTGGTCCGCGCTGTTGGCACAGCGGCCTTCGTTTGGCGGCTGGCATTGACCACTGGCACAGGGTCGATCTTTGGCTGGCTGGTGGCGCGGCCCGGCTATGACGCCGCTATTATGGCACCGCTGTTTATCATCATGTCGTTCTCGTTCGGGCTGGCATTTTTCATTCTGGTGCTGGGCACCACCTTCCCGTTGACGGGGCGCTATATCGGGCCAAATCTGGTGAAACGTCTGGGCCGGTTGCTGGGTGTGTTCGCGGTGGCGGTGCTGTATTTCACCGCAGTGCGTCACCTGTCGAATTTCTATGCCGCCGAGCATGGCGATTTTGAGCGCTTCATTCTGTTCGGTGACACCATGTTCACCCCGCTGTTCTGGATCGGACAAGTGTTGATCGGTGGCATTATTCCCGCCGCAATCCTGCTGCGTCACGCCGAAAAAACCAGCAAGGGGCAGGTGCTGTTTGCATCTGTCCTGATTATCCTTGGCGGCTTTGCACATCTTTATGGCATCATCATTGGCGGTCAGGCCTTCCCGCTGGAGATTTTTCCCGCGTATGATGTGACCAGCACGTTCTCTGACGGTGTCATCAACAGCTACACTCCCTCGATTTATGAATGGGCTTTGGGGCTGGGCGGTGTTGCGCTGGCGGTGATGATTGCCGGCATGGGTGTGGTCGCGTTGCGCATTTTGCCCATGACGCTGTCTGATGCGAATATTGATCCCACCGATCCTGATTTCTGATAGGTTGGGGCGAAACAGGGTTTCGACCCAAGGATACCGACATGCAAAACCCACATTCTTTTGCCGCCCTTATGCGTGGCAATGCCCTGTTCAATAGGGGCTAGAGCATGCCACGTTTCATGATCGCAGCGGCGCATAAATCATCTGGTAAAACGGTGATCAGCACGGGGCTGGCGGGGGCGTTGACGGCGCGGGGCGATGTGGTGCAGTGCTTTAAAAAGGGACCGGATTATATTGACCCGATGTGGCTGGCGGCGGCCAGTGGGCGGGCCTGTTACAACCTCGATTATAACACCATGTCAGCCGATGAGTTTACCGCGTTGATGTGCGATCGCGCCCGTGGTGCGGATGTTGCGATGATCGAGGCCAACAAGGGGCTGTTTGACGGGGTGAAACTGGACGGCACAGACGCCAATTCGGCGCTGGCCAAGGTGACGCAAACGCCGGTGGTTCTGGTGATTGATACAGGTGGTATGACCCGCGGGATTGCGCCGCTACTGCTGGGGTATCAAGCGTTTGACGAGGTGAACATCGCCGGTGTGATCCTGAACAAGGTTGGCGGGTCGCGCCATGAGGGCAAGCTGCGGGCGGCGGTAGAAGCCTATACGGACATCCCCGTTATTGGTGCTGTCGGGCGCAATCCGGCGCTTGATATTGGCGAGCGGCATCTGGGCCTGACCACGCCGAGTGAAACCGCGCATCTGGACACAAAGATCACCGAAATATCGCGGATTGTCGGCGGGCAGGTCGATCTGGACGAATTGATGCGAATTGCGGCAACAACGCCCGTTCTGGATGTGGTTCCGCCACCCGCCATCAAGGCGCGGTTCAAAGGCTTGCGGATCGGCTACGCTCTGGATCGGGCTTTCGGGTTTTATTACGCCGATGATCTGGATGCTTTTGCGACGCTGGGGGCAGAACTGATCCCGTTCAACGCGCTGTCTGACACGGCGCTGCCCGATGTTGACGGCCTATTTCTGGGCGGCGGGTTTCCCGAAACCCAGATGGCTGCCCTATCGGCCAATACCGCGCTGCGTGAGCAGATTAAACAGGCGCTGGAGGCAGGTATGCCGTGTTACGCGGAATGCGGCGGGTTGATGTATCTGTGCCGCAGCATGGCGTGGGATGGCGAGACCCATGAGATGTGTAATATGGTGGGTGCGGACGCTGTAATGTGCAACCGCCCGCAGGGGCGTGGGTTGGTGGAATACACCACCACGGCGAACCACATTTGGGGGCAACGCGACGGTGTGGCCCATGCGCACGAGTTCCATTACGCGCGGCTGGACAATGTGGATACGGGCACAAAATTCGGCCGTAAGATAACCCGTGGCAATGGCATCGACGGGGTCAATGACGGCATTGTAACGGGCAATGTTCTGGCCGGGTTTTGCCATCAGCGAAATACGTTGGCTAACCCGTGGATCATGCGGTTTCTGGATTTTGTGCAACGGGTAAAAACCGGCTGAAGCGCAAAAGAAAAGCCCCGCAGGTTATGCGGGGCTCATCAGAATTACAGTTCTAAACGGCGCTTAAGAGCGTTTGATTTCAAACAAATAGATGTCACCCTCGGAAGACGAGCTCATCAGCTCGTTGCCGGTGTGTGTGCAAAACGCTGCGAAATCGGCAACCGAACCTGGATCGGTCGAGCGGATTTTCAGCGTGTCGCCAGCATCCATGCCTTTGAGCGCTTTCTTTGCTTTCAGGATGGGCAGTGGACAGTTCAGGCCTTCTGCATTCAGTTCATGTACAGCCATAGTAACCTCTTTTATGTTGGTATGTGATTGTTGTTAGATAAACAGATTGATGTCGGATTTAGCGGCCACTTCCATATAGGTAGCAGCCCCGCCCAACTCGATCCCGTCGATCATGTCTTCGGTTTTGTATTCAAACAGATCAAGCGTCATTTGGCAGGCGATCATCCGGATATCCAGATCAATAGATGCCTCGCGTAGATCCTCGATCGAGGCTACGCCCTTTTGCTTCATCAGGTTTTTCATCATCTTGCCAGCAGCACCGCCAACACCGGGTAAAACCGACAGAATGTTTGGCATCGCCATGTGGCCACCAAACATCGGCATTTCCATCGCAGGATTGCCCAATGGGGTGAATTTCATATTCAGTTTCTTTTTCAGCAGTGGCAGGCCGTAGAAGGTAAAGAACATCGTCACCTTCATATCCATTGCGGCGGCTGTGGTCCCCAGAATAAACGGGGGGTAAGCCCAGTCTAAGGAGCCTTTGGTCACGATGATTGACATGCTCTTTGCATTGTCCGTGCTGTCATCTAGCATTTTCATTCCTCCCGTTCATGCGTTATTAGTATTGCGATAATTGAATGTATATTGCACCAAATGTCAAGTCACAGCCTTGTGCGCATGAGGATTCTGGTCAAAATGCCTCGGGTCACGCGGGCTGCGGGGTGGGTATAACCCAGATGCCTAATTGTTGTTCAGCCCCTGAACACCGGCGCGGCCTGACAGTAATCTGACAATCACGCTGATGGTGATGATGATCAGAACCAGCATCAGGGTGACGGCACCCGAGTGTTGCGCCATGTCCTGTTCCTGATAGGCGAAAATGACGCCGGTCAGCACCATATTGCCCGGTGACAGCAGCAGAATGATCAATGACAGCTCGCGCATTGCGGTGATAAACGTCAGCAGCATTCCGGCAACCAGCCCGCTCATTGATAGCGGGATGATGATGCGGAACATGCGGCGGAACCAGCCAATGCCTTGAACTCGCGCGGTTTCTTCTAGTGATTTGTCGATTTGCAGCATCGCGGCGATGCCGGTGCGTGATGTGAACGGCAGGTTTTTAATCACGGTGATCAGCACCAGAATGGCGAAGGTTCCGTATAGGGCGGGCAGGGGCCCGATCGAGGTCGAGAACATGCCGATATAGATCGCACCCAGCGCGATAGAGGGGAAGATATAGGGCGCAAATGCGATGCCCTCGAGCCATTTTGATATCCGTGCCCCACGCCCACGCACCACTGCATAGCCGACCAGCAGGCCAAGGAAACCGTTGAACAGGGCTGCGGAAAAGCCCAGTTTGATGCTGTTGCTTAGGGCCTCCATGATACCGCCGTTATGCAACACGCCTGCCTCGCCATAGGCCAGATTAACGTCGCCCTGACCAACCCAGAAGTAGGTTGTGAGGTTGGAAAAGCTGTAATCGCCCGGGATCAGGGTAAGTGATTCCCACAACAGCAAGGTCAGCGGCATAAACACGGTGATGATCAAAAACACGATCACCGCAATGGTCGCGGGCCAGCGCCACACCCCCAGATCAGCCTCGCGTTTGCGAAACCCTTTGCCGGTCATGGTGACGTAACTTTTGCGCACCCCGATGATGCGACTGTTGATCCAGATGAAACTGATTGCCAGAATAATCAGCACCAGCGCCAACACGTAAGCGTCGCCCTGATTGCGCGCGTTGATGGATGCGTAAATCTGGGTCGAGAAGGTAAAGAACCGCACCGGCAGGCCCAACAGCGCGGGGGTGCCGAATGTGCCAAGGATACGGATAAAGGTCAGCACCACGGCCGATCCCAACGCGGGCAGCAGCAGCGGGATGGTGATGCGACGCACGCATTGCCATTTGCTCATCCCGCTCATCGCGCCGGCCTCTTCCAATTCGTTATCCACGGTGGCCAAAGCGCCCGAGATTAGCAGGTAGGCATAGGCATAGTAGTGCAGCGACAGGGTAATCACGATGGGGAAGAACCCGTATGAAATCCAGTCGGGTGGCCGCACGCCAAACAGATAGGTTAATAACCCTTCCGCCCCGCCGATACGGTCGTTTTTGAACAGGCTTAGCCACGCCAGCGCCATCACCCATGACGGCATCATGTAAGGGAACACCAGCATCGCGCCAAAGACGCCTTTGAACTTGATGTTGGTGCGCACCATCAGCCAAGCAAGGCTGGACCCGACAGTGACGCCGATGATGGTGACGGCCACGCCCATCGACAGGCTGTTGATCAGGGGTTTGACAAACAACGCCTTGGATATCGGTTGCATAAACACACGGTCCAGGTGGAACAGGGTGAATGCGCCGACTTCGCCATCGGGGCGGTAGGATAAATCATAGCTTTGGAAGGTGAACGCGTCGCGGATGATTTGGAACAAAGGCACCAGAACCACAAAGCTAAGGAACGCCAGGCACAACACGCCGATCACCAGTTCAGGGCGGTTTTTCAGCCGGTAAACCTGATACCCCAGATTGCGGGTCGACCAAAGCGGTGGGCGGCCAGTGCTATGTTCCAATGTCGATGCCATTCCCGTTTTTACCTTTTTTCCAGTGCCTTACAGGGCAGGGGTGAGATTGACAGTGCTGTCGGGGTCATAGAAATTCAGCGCCTCCAGCGGGAAATCCACCCATAGGGATGCGCCCTCAATCATTGTCTTGAAACCGGACATCAACAGGGTGATCGGGGTTTTGCCTGCCACCACCTGAATGATCGTATCCGCGCCGGTTGGCTGCACGTTTTCGACGGTAACGTGCAGCCATTTTGGTTTGGATTTATCCGAGACCAGAATGCTCTCGGGCCG
>Ga0190303_1000151_pt1 | contig 29165 bp, 22 predicted proteins | sample 48700701_MG_FD_161672 | JGI IMG/M metagenome (GOLD analysis project Ga0190303, IMG submission 161672) | Hydrothermal vent sediment bacterial communities from Southern Trench, Guaymas Basin, Mexico - 4870-07-0-1_MG | ecosystem: Environmental > Aquatic > Marine > Hydrothermal vents > Sediment ... | reverse complement strand
AATAATAAAATGGTTTTTTATTATTGGATTTGAAATTGAATAAAGGAATTTGGCAATTAGTTTATCAATTTTTAATACGACCCTTGCAAGGATGCTATTTTCAGATGCGTTTTGATGAATCGATTTTTTATGAAAAACCCTGTCTTTTCTAGGGTAATGAATATATGAAATAAGATTAATATTTTTATTTAGATAATCAAAAGTATTATTACTATTTATAACAGCATCATAAAATTTTAACTTTTTATTAATCAAAATATGAAAAAGAACTTTATTAACTTCAGGAAACTTTATTAATAAGTTTGGTTTAACTTGTTTATAATTAAATTCAATTTCTTTGTTATACTCTTTTCTTATAGCATCTTTTGATAGGTTTAATTTAAAACTTATAATATCAGGAACAATATTGTATTTGTTTAAAATTGAGATCATCTCAACAATTACAGCTAACCTTCCCCCTTTGCTAATTACATCTTGGATTATTGCTACTGTCATAGTTTATAATTTGTGTATTTTAAAACAAATTCATTACAGATTACTTTTAATGATTCTCTATCTGCAACACTCCAATTTTCATACTTAGGAAATGCTCCTTGTTTTTGAATATTCGATTTTCTTATTAATGATTTTGAAATTATTTTTCCATTAATATCAATATTTAAAAATTCTAATAAGGAAATTACGCTTTCTTTTGATAAATTATTAAAATTAAAATCAAAACAATTTTCAGAGTACTTCGATTTAAAATTTTCGATAAATAAATTAGTTTCGTTCCAAAGCCAAGATACTTTTTCTAACTGAGAAAAACTATCCCAATTATTATTTCGATCTTTCGATGTTGGACTTATTCTTTTAATATCATCATAATTTGCTGATGTATAATAATTTCTCCTTATACCCGATCTAACAAATTCCCCCGGATGACGAAAAAGATGAACAAATTTAGCGTCAGGAAACAATTCAATTAATATTGGAGCAAAAAATGTAATATAATTATTCGTCTCTATATATCTTTTGCCCGTTTTATACGAATATCTTAAAAATTGTTCACGTCCTGCAAAGTATATTTCTTTCAAAAGATTCAACTCAGACTCAGAAACTCTTTCATTATTAAATACATTATATGCTAATTTGCTTTGAATAGCCAAACTAGGCACAGGGCTATGTAAAACCATTAACGATTTATTATAACTTAATAAATCTGAAAACCATTTTGTTCCACACCTTCCTGTTGAAAGAAAAAACACAGGAGATTTAACATATTTATTTAATTCCGATCTTAACTCAAAAACTGATATTCGTTTTTTTGATTTTCCATACTTTAGTTGCCAGTAAATATCTTCTAAAGTTATATTTCTAATTTCCTTTATATTCATTACATATTATTTTCTAAATACAAATTAGATAAATCTTTCCCAACAATTTGTGTATTATACTTTTTTTCTACTGCTATTCTTCCGTTCTTTCCCATTTTTTCTCGCAGTTTACTATTATTATATAATTCAACTATTTTATCCGAAAGCTCGTTTACATCATCACTTTTAAATACCAAACCACAGTTTTCGTCCTGAATAATTTTTGCTTGTGGACGACAATTAGAAACAATTAATGGTCGTTCGAAAAGCATATATTGAAAAATTTTATTTGCCACACCCGACTCATGCTGATTGTTTTTAATTATTGGCGATAAACATATATCACTTAAAGTAATGTATGATGGCAATAAACTTATATCTTTCCATGGATAATAAATAATTTTTTCTTTAACTTCAGCTTTGTTAATCTTTTCGTAGAAATTGTTTTTTTCTGCCCTATCGACAGGTCCGATTAATAATAATTTTATATTAGTATAAGAATTATTTAGTTTCTTTATTGCATCAATTACTGTATAAATACCTCTTCGTTCCGATATAGCTCCAAAATAAAAAAGATAAAAATCAGACCCTTTTTCTAAAATATTTTTATCGATATTATAATTGCTAAATTCTTTTAAATCGGGAACATTTGGATATACAGTAAATTGTTTCTTTTCTAGAAACGAGTATTTTAATAATAAATCGTCTCGAAATGACTCACTTAAAACAATAATATTTTGAGGATAACTAAGATATTTTTTTTCTATTCTTCTCCATTTCCATGGTCTTACCAAGAATTTCGACGGAAACTTATACATCCATTTATACGATTGTACAGCAGCAGGATAATTCTCGTGCAAATCGAGTGTAAATTTTACATTACTGTTTTTTGTTGCATAATATGCAGCTTTCGATAAATACAAATCGTTAACATGTAAACTGTCTATATTATACTCGTTTATAAACTTCTTTATATTTTTTTTCCATAAAAGATTATAAAACTCGAAAGAATTATTAAAAGCAAAAAGAATATTTCTTAATTTATGATTAATTTTTATTCTTGATATTTGAAATCCTAAAAAAGTGTCCTTTTCTTGATATTTACCATAATTAAAACAAAGTACAAAAACATTAAATCCGCTTTCTACTAATATTTTACATTCATTTATTACTCTAGGGTCACCATACAATTCATTGTCAACAACCACACCAATATTCTTCATTCTCTTTGCTTTTAGAACTCAAAAATACTAAGAAAAATGGACATATTAATTTAAATAGAATAATTTTAAGAATTCTATAATATTTATATTATTTTTAAAATTTTAACTTTGCAATAAATACAACTTATAAAGTTTAATTACCATGAATAATCAATCAATTAGAAAATTATTTCCTTTCATTATAGCAATTATTACATTTATCCTTATTTCGTATGCATATTTCTTTCCCTTATTAGAAGGGAAAGTTATTCAACAAGGCGACAAGACAACCTTTTTGGGAATGTCGAAAGAAGTTCGCGATTTTAGAGATAATACAGGCGAAGAAGCACTCTGGACCAACAGCATGTTTGGTGGCATGCCTGCTTATTTAATTTCGGTAAAATACTCATCGAATCTAATAAAAAAATTAGATAGCTTTTTAAAAATTGGTTCTCGTCCGGCAAGTCAGTTATTTCTTTGTTTACTCGGTTTTTATATTGCCTTACTAATTTTTAAAGTCGATCCTTGGTTAAGCATTATTGGTGCTATTGCCTTTGCTTTTTCCTCGTATTTCTTTATTATAATTGCCGCAGGACATAACTCAAAAGCTATTGCTATTGCATATATGGCTCCAATAATTGCAGGTGTTTATCTTGCCTATAAACGAAAAATTTTACTTGGAGCAGCTATTACTGCTATTTTTCTTGCATTGCAGCTCCTTGCAAATCACTTACAAATAACTTATTACACTTTAATAATAATCTTAATATATGGTATTTACGAACTCTATTATACCATAAAAGAAAAAACATATAACAAATTTATTAAAGCATCGGCAATATTAATAGTTGCTGTTATTTTAGCTGTTGCAAGTAATTTTAGCAGCATTTGGACAACCTACGAATACGGAAAATATTCTACTCGAGGAAAATCGGAATTAACTCATGATGCCGAAAACAAAACATCAGGTTTAGATAAAGACTATGCTACAGCTTGGAGTTATGGTATCGACGAAACACTAACCTTGCTTATTCCGAATTTTAAAGGTGGAGCTTCCGGAGGTGCATTAAGTACAAAATCGGCAACATACAAGTTCTTTAAGCAAATGCAAGGAGCACGTTATGCAAAACAAGTTATTAAACAATTACCCTTGTATTGGGGAAGTCAACCTTTTACATCGGGACCGGTTTATGCAGGAGCAATAGTAATTTTCCTTTTTGTGTTAGGAATTTTTATTGTCGACAGAAAAATAAAATGGTGGTTATTAACAGCAACGGTATTATCTATTTTGTTGGCATGGGGACATAATTTAAATTGGTTTACAAATTTCTTTATGGAATATGTTCCGGGGTATAATAAATTCCGAACTGTTTCTATGACCCTTGTTATAGCAGAGTTTACAATTCCACTATTAGCATTTTTAGCCTTACGTGATATTTTCTCGGGAAATATTGAAAAGAACGAACTAATAAAAACTATTAAAAATTCTTTTTATATAACAGGAGGACTAGCATTATTCTTTGCAATATTCCCGGGTTTATTCTTCAACTTTACTGCCGAATCGGACCAACAATATATTGCACAAGGAGCACAAGGTTTTGTCGATGCTCTTCGCGAAGATCGACAAAGCATATTACAAGCAGATGCCATTCGTTCTTTTATTTTTATAGCTCTTTCGTTTGTTGTTCTTTATGCCTTTCTTTCGAAAAAACTATCAAGAAATATTACAATGCTTGCCTTATTTGCATTAATAACAACCGATATGTGGTCGGTAAATAAACGGTATTTGAATAACGATTATTTTATCAGTAAAAGAGAAGCAAAAACTCCTTTTCAAGCTACTCAAGCAAATAAATTAATACTTCAGGATACAGATCCCGATTTTAGAGTATTGAATTTATCTGTTAATACCTTTAACGATGCCAGCACTTCGTATTTCCACAAATCGATTGGAGGATACCATGGTGCGAAAATGAAACGCTATCAAGAAATTATCGACTTTCATATTAGCAAAAATAATATGGATGTGCTTAATATGTTAAACACTAAATATTTTATTATCCCCGACAGAAGCAGAAAAGGACCGGCTCAAGTACAAAGAAACCCTTATGCCTTAGGCAATGCATGGTTTGTAAAAAATTACAGATTAGTAGATAATGCCGATGCTGAAATAGAAGCATTATACGATTTCGATCCGAAAACAGAAGCAATAGTCGATAAACGATTCGAGAAATTATTAATCTCAGAATCGATTAACTACGATAGCACAGCAAGTATTATATTAAAAGATTACAAACCAAATAAGCTGATTTATAATTCATGGTCGCAAACAGATCAACTGGCAGTTTTCTCCGAAATATATTATCCTAAAGGATGGGAAGTATATATCGACAAAAAACCTGCTAAATATTTAAGAGCGAATTACATTTTAAGAGCAATGATTATCCCGAAAGGAAATCATGAAATAGAATGGGAATTTAAACCCAAATCGTATCTTATTGGCAATAAAATTTCTTTGGCATCGTCGAGTCTGCTATTATTGTTATTCTTTGGAATTATATTTTACGAGATAAAATTATATTACAAAAAGGAAACTCAAGAATAATAATTATAAAAATTTATTATTTGTATCTTAGCACGGTACAAGAGATAAACAATAACAAATTAGTACAAATAAAATTAAGTGAAAAAAGAAACGTCAAATACCAAGAAACGCTTGCAAAGTTCTTATTTAACTTCAATAATAAGTATTTCGTTGGTACTCTTTATGATAGGACTTTTTGGATTGTTAATTTTAAATGCAAAAAGAGTATCTGACTATGTAAAAGAGAATATTGGATTTTCGATAATACTAAAAGAGAATATAAAAGAAGTAGATATTATTCGTTTGCAAAAAAATCTTGATGCCTCATTATATGTAAAATCAACAAAATACATTACAAAAGAAGATGCAGCTAAAGAATTACAAGAAGAGCTTGGTGAAGATTTTATTGATTTTCTTGGCTATAATCCACTTCTTGCATCTATAGAAGTTCATTTATATGCCAAATATGCCAATCCCGACAGTATTGCAATTATAGAAAAAGATTTTCAAAGCTTTAATCAGATTAAAGAAGTATTTTACCAAAAATCACTTGTTAATCTCGTAAACGAAAATATCAAACAAATAGGACTTATTATTCTTATTTTTGGAGGCTTACTTTTACTAATTGCAATAACTTTAATAAATAATACTATTAGATTATCGATTTATTCGAAACGTTTTATTATTCATACAATGCAGATAGTAGGTGCTACCAAAGGATTTATTCGTAGACCATTTTTATACAGAAGCGTTATACATGGAATTATAGCTACAATTATTTCTACGGGATTATTATCGCTTTTATTATATTATAGTAAAGATGAGTTTGAAGGAATAATTAATTTTCAAAATATCGAAATTATTGGCATCTTATTTTTGGGCATTTTTATTTTCGGAATTACTTTAAATTGGATATCAACTTATCTAGCAATTAACAGATATTTGCGAATGGATGTTGATAAATTATATTACTAATTATAAATTTATTTTTGATGAGCAAATTAAAAAAAGAAAACACAAAACCGGAATTTGCCTTAGGCAAAGAGAATTACAAATTAATTGTTATTGGTTTTGCAATTATTATTTTAGGATTTGTATTAATGATAGGAGGAAAAGCTGAAGATCCTTCACTATTTAATCCTGAAATTTTTAGTTTTCGAAGAATAACTCTAGCACCAATAATTGTACTATTTGGGTTTGCTTTCGAAATTTATGCAATAATGAAGAAACCAAAAGAAAACAATGATACAGAATAATTGTTTTTAGTATATTAAGATTTTTTAAAGTTTTTTAAAATCTTAATATTAGGAATTATTTATTTAATATATTGCTATTTCAAATTTTGCAGCACACTAAATCTCTTTAATATAGCAATTTACTAAGTACAACTTTAATTACACAATTGATTTACTTTCGATTTAAACATTCAAATTATATAAAAAATTATACATGAATTGGATAGACGCTCTTATTCTTGGAATTATTCAAGGATTAACAGAATTTTTGCCGGTTAGTTCTAGTGGACATTTAGAAATTGGGAAACATCTTTTAGGTGTTGAATATACCGAAAATTTGACTTTTACCATTGTTGTTCACGGAGCAACTGTATTAAGTACAATAATTGTTTTTAGAAAAATAATATTAGAACTTATAAAAGATTTGTTCAAATTTCAATGGAACGACTCAACAAAATATATTGCCAAACTATTTGTATCTATGATTCCTGTTGGCATTGTTGGAGTATTCTTTAAAGATAATGTTGAACAATTATTTACCGGTAATATACTATTTGTTGGAATAATGCTGTTAATAACAGCTTTAGTATTAGGTTTTACATATTATTCGAAAGATAAAGAGAAAAATATTTCATATAAAGACTCGTTTATTATTGGTATTGCACAGGCAATTGCTGTCATTCCCGGAATTTCACGGTCGGGAGCAACAATTGCAACAGGATTATATCTTGGAAATAAAAAAGAAAACGTTGCAAAATTCTCATTCTTAATGGTTTTGATTCCGATAATTGGAGCAAACTTTATTTCTATAATGGATAATTCGAATATGTCATCGGCTTCTATAAATTTTACTCCATTAATAATTGGTTTTTTTGCAGCTTTTATCTCCGGTTTATTAGCTTGTTCGTTAATGATTCGAATTGTTAAGAACGGAAAATTAATTTATTTTGCAATCTATTGTTTAATAATTGGTGCTGTTGCTGTAATTTCGTCATTATAAATATAATTTAAGAAAAATTAAATTAGTCATAAGAATTTATTCATTTTTAACTAATAATCAGAATTCACTTTATTATGTTGGGCTAAAGTCATTGATTATGAATGGTTATATATAATTTGTATAATTAGTTTTTAGACTTTACTTTAATTTTTCTAATGACCAATAAACTGAAACTAATAACTTTTTTAAACAAAATACATTTTCTATTTCCATATTGCTTATAATATCGGCAATTAATATATTAATTAATCGGCATAAATTATTTAATAATCCTTTTGCAAAATAATATTACTAATAAAACATTCATACACTAGCGTTCATAACAATGACATTAATATTATCGCAAAACTAGTTCGGGGCAGACTATGAATGTTCCACGGTAATAGAAAAATATATTTTGAATTATAGTTATTTTAAAAAACATAAACTTAAATAGCATTTACACGGATGAAACTACAAATAAATAATCTCGAAGACTTTTACACCGGTCAGATTATAGCTATTGACAAACCTTTAACCTGGACATCGTTTGATGTAGTTAAAAAAATAAAAAGTTTAATAGAAAAAAAAATCAGACTATCTTTAGATATACCTAAAATAAAAAGGTTAAAAGTAGGACATGCCGGCACTCTTGACCCTTTAGCCGAAGGACTTGTTGTATTATGTACAGGAAAAGCAACAAAAAAAATTCTTTCAATTCAATCGTGCGAAAAAGAATATATTGCTTCAATAGGATTAGGAAAAACCACTCCATCATACGATTTAGAAACAGAATATAATGCAGAGTTTCCAACAGAACATATAACAAAAGAGAAAATTATAGATACTCTTAATTCATTTATCGGAGAACAAGATCAAATTCCCCCCATATATTCTGCAAAAAACATTAAAGGCAGACGTGCCTACGATTATGCGCGTAAGGGTGAAGAAATAGAAATGAAAGCTAATAAAATAAATATTTCGGAAATAGAACTTTTAGATTATCAATTACCAATAATTCAAATTCGGGTTACCTGTGGCAAAGGCACATATATCAGATCGTTAGCATACGATATTGGTAAAAAATTAAACAGTGGAGGGCATCTAACCAAACTAACTCGCACAAAAATTGGAGAATATTCTATAAATAATTCGTATAAAATTGGAGATTTTGAGAAATTTTTAGGAACTTTGTAACTTTTCGCAAATTTAGACGTATAAGCGAGGCAAATTATTCACAAACTACAATAAATATAATGAAGTTATCTCAATTCAAGTTTAATCTCCCAAAAGAACTAATAGCTCAATTCCCATCTAAAAACAGAGACGAATCAAGATTAATGATAGTTCATAAAGATACCGGGAAAATTGAACATAAAACTTTTAAAGATGTTGTTAATTACGTTAACAATCAGGATGTTATGGTATTTAACAATACAAAAGTTTTTCCTGCCAGACTGTATGGAAATAAAGAAAAAACAGGTGCAAAAATCGAAGTATTTTTATTACGCGAATTAAATAGCGAACAAAAATTATGGGATGTTCTTGTCGATCCTGCAAGAAAAATTAGAATTGGAAACAAATTATATTTTGGCGAAGACAACTCTCTTGTTGCAGAAGTTATTGACAATACAACATCGAGAGGCAGAACCCTTCGTTTTCTTTACGATGGACCTCATGAAGAGTTTAAGAACATACTATATAACTTAGGAGAAACACCATTGCCAAGATTTATTGACAGAGAGATACGACCTGAAGATACAGAAAGATATCAAACAATATATGCTAAACACGAAGGAGCTGTAGCTGCACCAACCGCAGGATTACACTTTAGTCGAGAACTAATGAAAAGATTAGAAATACATGGTGTTAATTTTGCCGAAATAACATTACACGTTGGCTTAGGCAACTTCAGGAGTGTTGATGTTGAAGATCTTACAAAACACAAAATGGATTCTGAAAAAATTCAGATTACCAAAGAAGCTTGTGATATAGTTAACTTAGCTAAAAAAAATAAAAAAAATATTGTTGCCGTTGGAACTACTGTTCTTCGTACTTTAGAGTCTTCAGTCTCTACTACCAACCATCTTAAACCTTTTGATGGATGGACAAATAAATTCCTTTTTCCTCCATACGAAATTGCTGTACCAAATATGATGATATCGAATTTTCACCAACCATATTCTACCCTATTAATGATAGTAAGTGCTTTTGGTGGATACGATTTAATAATGAAAGCATATAAAACCGCTATAAAAGAAAAATATAATTTTGGTACTTATGGCGATGCCATGTTAATTTTATAATATCCTTTACAATATAAAAAAGAGCAGTTTGGTATTCACATCAAACTGCTCTTTTTTTATAACAACCTGAGTTCGATGTAAACTGTAAACAAAGCTTACATCGAACTCAGGCTAATACTGTTTTGTTTGCACTTTAGCAATGTTTTGAATAATGCGATTTGTCGACAATTTCGCGATATTTTGCTACAATTTTTTTAAAATCTTCCCAAGCATCTCTTTTAAGATTCACATTTCGTAATAATGCTGCCGGATGAAAAGTTGGCATAACAAGTCTCCCTTTCCAATCAATCCAATTACCACGCACTTTAGTTATTCTCAAATCGGGGTCGATTAAACCTTTTAAAGCTGTAGCCCCCAACAAAATAATAATTTTCGGATTTACTAATTCTATTTGTTTATACAAATATGGCAAGCAAGCATCGCGTTCTTCAGGTAAGGGATTTCTATTTTCCGGTGGACGGCATTTTACTATGTTTCCGATAAAAACATGTTTCTCACGAGAAAAACCACAAGCTTCAAGTATTTTATCTAATAATTCTCCCGATTTACCAACAAAGGCTTTTCCTTCTTTATCTTCATAATATCCCGGACCTTCACCAATAATAAAAATCTCTGCATTAGGATTACCATCTCCAAACACAACATTATTACGTGTTTCAGACAATTTGCATTTATTACATTTCTGAACAATTTCTTTTAACTTGACAAATTCTATATTAGCTTCCATAATTTATATTTTTCTAAACAATAACATTTTGAGCATCTCCATCAATCCACTTTTTAATATTTTCTATTACAATATTGCCTCTATTTCTCATTAGAAATTCATATTGGTTCAAGCAATACTATTTTCATGAGCTTTTTAAAATGTAATTAGCTGGCAATCTGTTTTTATTATATCATCTCAAAGTTAAAATAAAAAAGCTGTTCAAATATATTATTTGAACAGCTTTTTTAAACTTATAGATTTTACCCCTAATTAAACCTACTATTATTTCCTTGTCGATTACCATCACCCGGTCTATCAGCATTTCCACAACCTGTTCCGTAACCACTACCAAATCCATTGCCATTTCTGTTATTGCGATCTTTTCTATGGCCTCGACCATTATTCATACCTCTGCCATTATAACTATCGAAAATTATTTTTTGCTTATCGTTTAATAAAGTTCTTACCGATTTACGATGTTTTGCTGAAGCTTTTAACATATTGTTATGCAAGGCGCTCATTTTATCAATTACATTATTTATCTCATTCAAGTCAGAATTGTCAGATGTCATTAATGTTTGTTTTCGAGCTCTAAGTTCATTCATTTTATTTCTGTTTGTTTGCATATTTTTTAAATGCGACAATCTAAGAGTTTCTATCTGTGTTTGCTGTTCATCGGACAAATCAAGTGCAGTAACACACATATTATTCTGGTTAAAGTTCATTCCTCTACCTTGCATTCCACGCATTCCTTTTTGAGCAAAAATACTTGAGCTTGTAAATAAGAAAATTGCAGCAGCAATTACTATTGTTTTAAATTTTAATGTTTTCATAATTTTAATAATTTGTGCCTTAGCTTTATTTAAAAATAATTATTTAATCATTCTGCAGTATGTTAGTAATTATCTTGCCTTGGCTAGTTTAAGAAAAATATTAATTTAATAAAAATTGTTTTCTATAAGTTAGACCCTGTATTTATAATTTTATTACATAATGTAATAAAAAAAACGAAAGGCACTCATAAAGAGCACCTTCCCTAACCTAAAAAATCCTAAAATTACTAATACTATTTTTCTATTGTATATTTTATTGTTAGATACAAATTTTGCACTAAAGTTTAATTTACTGTAGTTCTGAGATGCATTTTTTTAATGTTTTATCAATATCTTTAATAATTGGATAAAATCCTTTATTATCGATAATATTTCTAGCAATATAAGCTTTTAATTGCGTTTTTATTAATTCTTTCGACTTATCAAAACCTTTAATATTTTTAGATACACCATTAGAATCTGCAAAATTTACAAAATCATTAAAAACATTATTTTCTTCAAGATATTTATTTATTACACGATAATTATCGAGATTTTTTAATTCATCTCTATTATTATCGACATAAACAAACGCATATTTATATATTAGTCCCTTATTTGAAATCTCGGCAAGATATTTTGAATATCCTGATGTATCGATTGACACAAAAATATCGGGCATTATTCCTCCCCCTCCATATACAACATTTCCTTTTGGAGTTACAAATTTTAGTGAATCGACAAAGTGAATACTATCTGCTTCTGTAAATTCGCCATTTTCAAATCTATCATTTAAGTCTTTGTAATAACTATCTACTCCATTTTTATATGACTTTTGAATACATCTTCCGGTGGGAGTGTAATATCTGGCAATAGTTAGTCGTATTGCCGAACCATCAGATAATTGACTTTGTTCTTGCACTAAACCTTTTCCAAAAGAGCGACGTCCCACAATTATTCCTCTGTCGTTATCTTGGATTGCTCCTGCAAGAATTTCGCTTGCCGAAGCAGACCACTCATCAATAAGTATTGCAACATCTAAGTCTTTACATAAGCCTCTTGATGTTGAATAAATATCATTTCGTGAACTAGATTTTCCTTGTGTATATACTATTAATTTTCCTTGCTCTAAAAATTGATCTGCAATATTTGTAGCAGCATTCATAAACCCACCACTATTACCTCGTAAATCTATTACTATTTTTTTTACTGATTTCTGTTTTAATTTTTCAACAGCTTCAAGAAACTCCTTATAAGTTGTACTTGCAAACCTGCTTATTTTAATATATCCAATCTCGTCATTAATCATATAAGATACATCAACACTATATAACGGTATTTTATCTCTTACAATATCGAAAAATAAGATATGATCACAATTTTTTCTTTCGATTCCCACATTTACTTTTGTTCCACGCTGACCTTTAAGCTTACCTATAATGTCGCTATTAGACATGTTTACTCCGGCAATTATTGTATCGTTAACTATTACAATTCTATCGCCGGGCATAATTCCTATTCTTTCCGAAGGCCCTCCTGTAACAGTACTTATAACAATAACAGTATCTTTTTGCATATTAAACAATATACCTATACCATCGAAATTTCCTTTTAATGGCTCGTTAACTCTTTCAAGTTCTTTAGCAGGAATATATACAGAATGAGGATCGAGTTGTTTTAACATTGCCGGTATTGCAGCTTCCTCGAGAGTATTATTATTTACTGTATCGACATATCGTCTATCAATATAGTTTAATACACTAGATAACTTATTTTGATTATAAAATCCCGAATTTGAATTTGTGATTTTTTCTAACTTTCTTCCTAATAATAACCCAACAACTAGAATTAAAGAAAAAGCAATGGGTAAATAATATTTTTTCATTCGTTTATTTTTGTATAATTATCACATATTACAATTATGTAAATTTTTAAATACCTTATATGTATAAGATGTAAAAAACAATTTACAACTCCAGATGCACTGTTTCAATATTAGCTCTTTCTAGGAGATTTAAACCCTCAACATTATGATATTTTTGTAAGAATACTACTCTTTTAATTCCTGCCTGAATAATTAATTTAGAACATTCCATGCATGGAGAAGTAGTTACATACAAAGTAGCATCTTGACTACTATTATTTGATTTTGCTACTTTAGTTATTGCATTTGCTTCGGCATGTAAAACATATGGTTTGGTTTTGTTATTTTCTTCTTCACAAACATTTTCAAAACCCGAGGGTGTTCCATTATAGCCATCAGAGATAATCATTTTTTCTTTAACTATCAGAGCCCCAACCTGTCGGCGTTTACAATATGAATTTTTAGCCCATATTGAAGCCATTTCAAGATATCTTTTATCTAGTAATTTTTGTTTTTCATTATCAGTATGGGCAGAATCAGATTTGCACATATTTTATATATTTACTTGTACAAAAAAACCATCTTAACGATGGTCTAAAATGTACCCAGAGTCGGGCTCGAACCGACACGAACTAATGTTCACTGGTGTTTGAGACCAGCGCGTCTACCAATTCCGCCACCTGGGCATAATAATCAATGAACCTTTGCAGTGCAAAAATATAGAATGTTTTTATATACACAAATTATTTACTTAAAATAAAACCAAAGTATAAACAATTATTAAAATTACATTTATTAATGTTTAACAGATTTTAAATAGAAATAAATTATTTTATGCACTTTTTAACTTCTCGTACAATTCCATCTACATCGAAACCACATTCAGTAATCAACTCATTAGGAGAGCCTTGCTCTACAAACTTATCAGGAACACCTAATCTTTTAATCTCGAGAGAATATGAATTTTCCGACATAAACTCAAGAACAGCACTTCCTAAACCTCCAACAACAGTTCCGTCTTCGATTGTAATTATTCTTTTATATTGTTTAGCTACCTTATGTAATAAATCTTTGTCGAGAGGTTTAACAAAACGCATATCGAAATGTCCAATATAAATATCTTCTTTTTCTAATATTTTAGATGCTTCAACAACAAAATTTCCAACAGGACCAATACTTAAAACTGCAATATCTTTCCCTTCGCTAATTACTCTTCCTTTACCTACGGGGATTTCTTTCATTGTTTTTTTCCAATCGGGCATAACACCCCTCCCACGAGGATAACGAATAACAAAAGCCCCTTTATTTTCAAGTTGTGCCGTAAACATCAAATTTCTCAATTCTTCTTCGTTCATAGGAGAAGAAACAGTAATATTTGGAATACATCGCATATATGCCAAGTCAAATACTCCATGATGAGTTGCTCCATCTTCGCCAACAATGCCGCCTCTATCGAGACAAAATACTACATTAAGATTCTGGATAGCAACATCGTGAATAACCTGGTCGTAAGCTCTTTGCATAAACGATGAATAAATATTACAAAATGGCAACATCCCTTCAACAGCCAATCCTGCAGAAAAAGTAACAGCATGTTGCTCAGCTATACCTACATCAAAAGTACGGTCGGGCATCTCTTCCATCATTAATTTTAACGACGACCCTGTTGGCATTGCAGGGGTAATACCCAATATTTTTTTATTTTTCTTTGCCAACTCAATAATAGTATATCCAAATACATCTTGATATTTTGGAGGAATATCTTTTTTGGAAAATTGAGTAATTACCTCTCCTGTCTTCTTATCGAATTTTCCGGGAGCATGCCATTGAGTTTGATGTAATTCGGCTTGTTTAAAACCTTTTCCTTTTTTTGTTACACAATGCAATAATTTTGGTCCGGGAATATCTTTTAAATCATTTAATATCTTTGCAAGATAAATAACATCATGCCCATCTACAGGTCCAAAATATCGAAAATTTAAAGATTCAAATAAATTACTTTGTTTAAAAACAATTGACTTTGTGGCATTCTCTATTTTCTGAACTAATGTTTGAGATTTTATTCCTAATTTATTTAATTTCCCAAGTATATTCCACACCCTATTTTTAAGTCTATTATATGTTTTCGATGTAGTAATGTCGAGCAAATATTCTTTTAATGCACCAACATTAGGATCAATAGCCATATTGTTATCGTTAAGAATAACAAGAAGATTTGTATTTTCTATTCCGGCATTATTTAAGCCTTCGAAGGCTAAACCTCCGGTCATTGCCCCATCTCCAATAATAGCTACTACATATTTGTTGAGCTGATTATTATACCTTGCTGCTTTTGCAATTCCCAAAGCTGCCGAAATTGATGTTGATGCATGTCCAACACCAAATGCATCGTATTCGCTTTCAGAAATTTTTGGGAAACCACTTATTCCTTTATATCTTCTATTTGTTTTAAAAATATCTTTTCGTCCGGTAAGAATTTTATGTCCATAAGCCTGATGACCAACATCCCATATTAATTTATCGTAAGGAGTATTAAAAATATAATGTAAAGCAACTGTTAATTCCACAACCCCCAAACTAGCACCAAAATGCCCCGGATTTGAAGAAACAATATCAATAATATACTGTCTTAATTCATCACTAAGAGCAGGCAATTCATCTAATCTCAGCTTTCTTAAATCAGCAGGAAAATTTATTTTATCTAATAATGCATACGACATTCTAATCTTTCTTATTTTATTCGACACAAAGATATTAATTATTTTTACTCAAATTAACGTAAATCATCATAAACATATTTTATATATTTGCTATATTAATTAATCGTTTTCTAATTCCTAATAATTATGATTATGAAATTTAAGTTTAAATATTTGTTACTATTTATATTACTGTTAAATATCTTGTCGGGATGTGTTCCGGCAAAACAATTTGAAAAATTACAAAATACCTATTTAAGTTGTAATGATGAACGAGATATTTTAAAAGAAAAAAATAAAAATCTCAGTGTTTCTAATACCGAATTAGAATCGAAATTTAATGTAATGGAAAATAAATTGTTGGAGCTACAAAAAGATAGTATTAATTATGAATACAAATTGCTTTCGACAACTCAAAAATATGACAAATTAAACAGACAATATTCTAATTTGCAAAAAACTCAAGACCTGCTTTTAAAAGGAAATGCAAAAGAAACTAAACGTTTGTTAGTTGAATTACAAAATACTCAAGATAATTTGCAAGAAAAAGAAGATAGACTTAAGGTATTAAAAAGCAACTTAAATATTGAGCAAAACAATCTTACAAAACTAAAAACAGAACTTGAAGCTCGGAATGCTCGGCTAATAGAACTTGAACAAATATTACATAAGAAAGATTCATCTGTTAATGTTCTTAAGAACAATGTTTCGAAAGCACTTCTTGGTTTTACCAACAAAGGATTACAGGTATATCAGAAAAATGGGAAAGTTTATGTTTCTTTAGAAGAAAAACTTCTTTTTAAATCGGGCAGTTTTGATGTTGATGCTAAAGGAGTTTCTGCATTAAAAAAACTTGCAGAGGTTCTTGAAAAAAATAAAGATATTAATATTATGGTTGAAGGACATACTGATAATCTTTCATATATCCCCGATGAAGCCATAAAAGACAATTGGGATTTAAGTGCTAAAAGAGCAACTGCTATAGTTAGGATATTAATGAAAAATTCAACAATTAGCGGAAAAAGAATTATTGCATCCGGAAGAAGTAAATATATTCCTATTGACCCTGCAAAAACCGATGCTGCTCGTCGAAAAAACAGAAGAACCGAAATAATCCTTACTCCTAAATTGGATGAGTTGTTAAAAGTTCTCGAAACAAATTAAGATATTATAGAATCTTATACTCTTAGTACAAAACCTTTTGTATTAAGAGTATAATTTCTCTTTCGCAAAGAAAATTCAATATTTATACTTTTTTTAGACAGATATTAAAAATGGGAAATCAATTTTTTCATCTATTGTCGAGTTTAACAATTAAGAAAATAATTAATTTTTTTATCATAAAAATATCATACTATTTATCCTTATTAATAAAATCCCCTATTATTTGGGGATTTCCTTTTTCTATATCTATAGAACCAAGTTCTTTGTGCAATCTAAATTGCTTGGAATGTCCTTCGAATAAAAAATCTACAGAAAGAGAAAATGGCAATATGCAAATAGATAAATTCAAAACTATAATTAATCAGACTTATAAACATTGTATTTATTTAATTCTATATTTTCAGGGCGAACCATTTATAAATTCGGCATTCTTCGAAATGATAAAATATGCACGTAAAAAAAACATTTATACTTACTCTTCAACAAATGGGCATTTTTTGAACATTTCTAATTCCGAAAAAATTGTAACTTCCGGACTTAATAAACTTACTATTTCACTCGACGGAACAAATCAAGAAACATATCAGAAATACAGAATAAATGGAGAATTTCAAAAAGTTGTTAAAGGAATAAAAACGCTTATTGAAGCAAAAAAACGCTTAAAATCGAATCATCCATATATTGAATTACAATTTTTAGTTTTTAAGTTTAATCAACATCAAATACATAAAATAAAAGCTCTTGGGGAAAAATTGGGAGTTAATAAGGTAACTTTGAAATCGGCACAAATTTATAATTTTTCAGAAAAAACAAATCTAATACCCGATATAAATAAATACTCAAGATACAAAAGAAATTCCGACAATACTTTTTCGCTAAAAAAGAAACCAAAAAACAGATGTAAACGGTTAGGGGAAACTACCGTAATTACATGGCAAGGCAATATTCTTCCTTGTTGTTTCGATAAATCAGAAAATCATATTATGGGACATATCTCATCAAAATCATTTAAAAAAATATGGAAAGATAAGTCTTATAATAATTTCAGAAAGCAGGTTCTTAATAATAGAACAAAAATTGATATTTGCAATAATTGTACCGAATAAATTTTATTTATAAAACAGTAATCCTAACTAAACCAAACAGTTTGCTTAGGTAAAAAAAATCCAACTGTCTATTCTTATGTAATTATATATATATTTTGTATATTTCAACATAAATATTTATTTCCCTTTTAAAGAATCTATTGTTTTATATGAAGATTAATATCAAAATATTTTTTATTAATATATTGATTTCATTATTAATATATTCGTTTCCTTCATACTCTCAAACTTCAGATAGCACAAACACCGAGAGCTTATTTAAGATGTCTCTTAACGATTTAATGAATATAGATATTGTTTCGGCAACAAGACAAAACCAAAATATTAACGATGCCCCATCGATTATATCGGTAATAACCTCCGAGCAAATGCAAAACAATGGTTACAGAAGTGTTGCCGAGGCTGTAAATACAATAGCAGGAATAGATATTATTACCGATCATTATCTTCCAAACTTAGGAATACGCGGAGTAAATAGTGGTATAAGAACTTACTCTCGACTAATTAAAGTTATGATAGATGGCCATAATGTATCTTCCAGATCAAATTCTGACAATATTTTAGATCAATCTTTAATTCCCATTGAAGCTATTGATAGGATAGAAATAATTAGAGGTCCCAATTCTGCTGTTTATGGTAAAAATGCGTTCTTAGGTATTATTAATATTATTACAAAATCGGCAACTACAGAAATGCATGCTTCTATATCGCAAAATTTTGGGATACTGCAAGACAATCCTACTCTTGGATTAAATACTTGTATTAGTGGCGTTTTAAATAACTTCTCTTATCTTTTATCATCATCATACTCTTCTATCGATAAATCGGGAATCATACCTAAAGATATTCCTGGTAATAATTTATATTCCGAGAATGATAAAGCATTATTATTAGAATCTCGCCCATTAAGTATTTTTGGGAAACTAAGTTATTCTACTGATAATATTGGGACTTTTATTTTTGACTTCTCGCATAATGAAGTAGATAACTATCATGAATTTGCAGACTGGGGAACTTTAACTCACAGCAATCATATGTGTTTCCATAATTCTTATGAACGCTTAAGCTATAATAAAATATTTAACGACAACTTTAAATCTTCTTTTTCTATTGCCCATAGTACAGGAAAACCATTAAATAGAGAAAAAATTGAGAACGATACCGACCCAACAGAATGGATAGAAAAAAAAACGAGATATACGAGCATAGATGCTACTGCAAAACTTTCTTATTATTTCGATGATATTAGCAATATAACCGTGGGTACCGATTACATTTGGGATAATTATAAACATCAACAATATTATACAAAAAATTACTTAGGAGAAGAATCTGTAAATCCAGGAGGCTCAATTGGCACATCCGATTTTAAAGATATAGGTTTATATATGCAACTAATTATTAATCCTTCAAACTTTTTTAACTTATCGGTTCTTAAAAACCTTACACTAACAGCCGGATATCGTTTCGATTATCATAATATTTACGAAGATGTTTTTAACTACAGAATAGCTGCTGTTTATACTATTAATAAAAACTTTAACACAAAATTAATGTATGGAACTTCATTCAATGCCCCTTCGCCTGTTCAATTATATACTAATTATATTACTCCCGGAGGAATTGTAGGAAACCCAAACTTAAAACCCGAAAAAGCCAAAACAATAGAATGGGCTTTAATCGGAAAGTTTAATAACAAGTTTCTATTTAATACTAATATTTTTTATACCGAGGTAAATGATAAAATAGAATACCTGCTACCATACGGACAAACGTCGAACATTACAGCCAATAATGTTTCTCAAATAAATTCTGCAGGATTCGAAACAGAATTAAAACTACAAAATAACAATTTTACTTCACACATAAATTATTCGTTTCAAAAAAGTATTATCGAAAAAAATAATCCAATTTTAGGAGAAATAAAAACTAAAACATCGCTATATCCAAATCATATTATAAAATTTGGCGAGAATTATAAATGTTCTTCTATTAAAATACTTTTTGGACTTGAAGGTAAAATTGTTGGATATAGGCTTGCAAGCGAGCAAAATAGTTTTATTTACGACCCAATTAATTACGTAACCAACAGATACAAACTCGATCCGTATATTAATTTCGATTTAATAATTTCTACTATAAACCTTAATTTGTTCAAAGATTCAGAAACACTATTTAGCCTTAAAATTTATAACCTGTTAAACTCTAATTATTCATATCCCGGATATAAAGACTATGATATCCCAGGATTAAAAAGATACTGGATTTTTAATATTGTTCAAAAATTTTAATTCATGGTAAAGAATATTATATATATATTATTTGTATTTATTCTCTTCTCGTGCGAAAATCTAGAAGAAGATTTTAACAAGAAAGAATACGAGAACCCTATTAAAATTGCTGTTGTCGGAGATATATCTGTATTAGAAAGAGAGAATGTTGAAAATTATTTCTTTGGAGCTCAACTGGCTTGCGAGGAAATTAACAATAATGGAGGAATAACAATAAACGGAAAGAAACATGAACTTCAACCTGTATATAAAAATTCTGCTTCTTTACCCGATAAAGGCATAGAAATTGTTAACGAGTGTATAAACGAAAATATAAATATCATTGTTGGACCAACAATATCTTCAGTTGCAATTTCTATGGCAGAAAAGTGTATAGAAAATAATATTTTACTGATGTCGTATTCTGCGACAAATCCTGACATAACTTATTTAGCCGACAGTAATCTTATTTGGAGAACTTGCCCTTCGGATAATTATTCGGGAAGTGTTTCGGCACAATATACTTACAATATCTTACAAAATAGAACAGCAGGAATATTATACCGCGACGACACTTTTGGCTATGGATTAGCAAATGTTATAAAAGAAAGTTTTGAGAATTGTGGCGGAGATATTGTTAGTATGGTTCATTTTCCTTCTAACAATTCTGATTTTCAAACTTATAATTTCAGCACTATATTATCGGAATTATTTGTTAATAAACCAGATATAATATTTACAGCGTTTTTTAATTCCGAAATTGGCAAGATTACATATGAAATAAACAAAAACCCACTTTATGCAGAATATGATGAAAAACCTGTTCTATTTGTTAACGATGGAATTATGTCGGAAGAAATACTCTCGAATGGCGATAAAGATGTAGCAGAAACAATTATTGGAATCTCGAGTACAAATAAAACTAGCAGTAATTATATTAATTTTCAAAATAATTTTTTCTCAAGATTTGGTTTTCTCCCTATTACATATACCGAACATACTTACGATGCCATATACACAATAGCTTATGCTATTCAACAAGAAAAAAGTTTCTCGTCAAGTTCTATAAAAAATAGTTTGCAAGATGTGTCAGGAGGAAATAATCCCGACAGTTCTTCTACAGTTATTGATGTAAATAATTTTGCGTTTGCAAAACAAATGCTTTCTTCCGGAAAAACAATTAATTATCAAGGTGCTTCGGGACCAATAGATTTTGATTCAAACGGAGATTGTCAATCAGAACTTACAATTTGGGGAATTCTTAATAATGAATATGTTGAACTAGATAAAATACAAAAATAAATTGATTTCCTTTTTTATAAAAAATATCTACCCCAAGCTTTTAACAAAAAGAATCTTTTTGTTACTAATTATGCAATATCCCCTATTTGCATTTTCGCAAACAACAGAATATACATTAAAAGCTGTATATATCGAAAAATTTACTAACTTTATTACGTGGCCCAACAGCTCAAATAATTCCGATTTTTTTACTTTGGGAATTATCGGCAAAACGAAATTAGAAGAAGAGATAATTCAAATATATTCGAACCGAGAAATTAATAATAAAACTGTATTAATAAAAACACTAAAAGATTATGAAGAAATAAAAAACTGTAATATTTTGGTAATAGGGGAAATTGGCGATTATGAACTGAGTAAAATACTTTCTATTAGCTCAGAATTGCCAATACTTACAATTAGCGAAAATAAAGGATATTGCGAAAAAGGTGTATTAATAAATTTCTATACAGAAAAAAACAAATTACGTTTTGAAATTAACGAAACTGCTGTTTTAAAATCTCCTATTCAAATAAGTTTTTATTTATTTAATTCAGCAAAAATCATTAATCCCATAAAATAAAAATGAAATTTTTAAAAAATTTATCGATAAAAAACAAAATTGTTGTAATAACTCTATTTGTCGTTTTTACAACCATAGGTATTGGGTTTACTATTGTTTCGATTAATGATATAAAAAGCTATAAAATTGACATTCTAACAACCACAAAAATAAATGCAAAATTAATTGGAGAATATTGTATCCCTGCATTAATCTTCGACGATAATAAAGGTGCCAATAATATATTATCGAAGTTACAGAATATTTCATATGTCGAAAGCGGAGCCTTATATAATAAGAACGGAACTCTTTTCGCATCTTATAAGAAAAATAACAGCATGTTTATTCCCCCATTTTGCAATAGCAACACCAATTCCGGCCAAAAATTCACTAATAAATACTTAACTATTACCCATAGAATAAATTTTAAAAATCAATTTTATGGAATTTTAATAATAAACGCAAACACCTATTTTCTTAAACAGAAAATTAATTCTCATATTTATACTTTACTAATCATTTTGATTGGAATGCTAATACTGGCTTTCTTTCTTGCAAACAACTTGCAGAAAATAATATCGAAACCAATATTAGATCTTTCTAAATTAACAAGAAGAATCTCTAGTGAAAAAAATTTTGATATAAAAATAGAAAGAAAAAGTAATGATGAAATAGGAGTTCTTTATGACGACTTTAACAATATGCTACAACAAATAAAAACTAGAGACGAAGATAGAACTGAAACTGAAAACAAATTATTAAAAGCCAAAATAAAAGCTGAGGAAGCAGACAAGCTTAAATCTGCCTTTCTTGCTAATATGTCGCACGAAATTAGAACCCCCATGAACGCAATTCTTGGATTTTCAGAACTTCTTTCATCTAAAAATATTGATCTTGCAGAAAATGAAAAAAACGAATATCTAAATCTTATTAAAAGCAACGGAAATAATTTATTAAATTTAATTAACGACATAATTGACATTTCGAAAATTGAAGCAGATCAATTAAAAATAATCAAAAAAGAATGCAATATTAATGAAGTATTAAATAATCTTGAAAAAAATTATAACGAACTCAAAAAACAACAAAATAAAAACAATATTGAAATAAGGGTAAAAAACGCTTATTCTAACTATTCAATATTAACAGATCCATTACGATTACAACAAATTCTTTCTAATTTAATAGATAATGCTCTAAAATTTACAGATAATGGATTTATCGAATTTGGATTTATTGAGCAAGATTTAGATTATATACTTTTCTACGTAAAAGACACCGGCATTGGCATGGATGAAAAAAATAGCAATTCTGTTTTTCAACGATTTCAAAAGCTCGACAATGATAATACAAAACTCTATAGAGGCGCCGGAATAGGTTTGGCTATTTGCAAAAGTCTTGTAGAGTTATTAAACGGAGAAATATGGGTAAAATCTAAAAAAGGAATCGGATCAACTTTCTATTTTACATTACCTAATATAAAAACAAAATCGCCAATTAAACAAAAAATAATTAGAAAATTTAATACTGAAAAATTTAATTGGTCGAACAAAACAATTTTAATCGTAGAAGACGAACCTGCAAATTTTATTTATTTAAGAGAAGTTCTAAAATATACACAAATAAAAATTCATAAAGCTGTTAACGGAGAAGAAGCAGTATCGTTATTTAAAAAATATAACGATATTAATATTGTATTAATGGATATAAAAATGCCTAAAATGAATGGTTACGAAGCTTCTCGAAAAATAAAAGAAATTAATCAAAATATTCCTATTATTTCGCAATCGGCTTATGTTTTAACTAAAGAAATAGAAAAAGAATTCAACTCAAGTATCGATGAATATTTATCAAAACCTTTAAATCCAAATACATTACTAAATGTTCTTGTTAAGTATATAGATATTAATTAAACTTTTATTGCCATGAAATATATTTACACGAATATACTTATAAAAAATAATAAATATATGAATATTTCATATGACAAGTTGAAACAAAAACCCCAAACCCAACTAGCTGATATTTTGCTAGTTAATAAACCGTAAACAGATGAAAAAGATATTAAAATATTCAGTAACAATACTATTAATTACTTTTGTGTTTTTCTTTTTATTCGATCCAAATCCTTATCTTAGAAAATCTTTAATTCATTTAACAGCAAGCTTGGATGATTATAAAATTTTCGAAAATAGAATTGTTAAAGCAGGAGAATATGTAGAATGGAAAACATCTGATAATTATAATAACTATACTTTAACTAAAGCAGAATTAGACACATTCAATCAATTTAAAACAATATCGTATTTAATAATAAAAGACTCGTCGATACTTTTCGAAAACTATTGGGCTAATTATAATTCCGATTCTTTAACCAATTCATTTTCTATGGCAAAAAGTATAACAAGTTTGCTTATTGGAATTGCCATTGACGAAAATAAAATACAAAGTGTAAACGATAAGGTATCGAAATATCTCCCGGAATTTAAAAATGGCAAAAGAAAAGACATTACTATAAAAAACCTTCTTACCATGAGTTCGGGTCTCACTTGGAACGAAAGTTACTGGAATCCTTTTTCATCGACTACAAATGCATATTATGGCAATAATCTCGAGAAATTAGTTCTTGGTTTAAAACTAAAGAACAAACCGGGAGAAAAATATAAATATCTTAGTGCAAATACTCAAATACTATCACTAATATTGAAAAAAGCTACAGGGAAAAACTTAAGCGAATATGCATCTGAAAAATTATGGATACCATTAAATACAAAAAACGATGCATTATGGAGTATCGACAAAAAGAATGGTGTTGAAAAAGCCTATTGTTGCTTTAACTCAAATGCTAGAGATTTTGCTCGAATAGGTCAGTTAATATTAAATAAAGGAATGTGGAATGGCAAACAAATAATTTCAGAAAAATATCTTTCCGAAGCATTAAACCCGGCAAAATACTTAAAAGATGAGAATAATGTAAATGTAAATTTCTATGGTTACCAATGGTGGCTAATTAATTACAAAGGATACGATATTCAATATGCAAGAGGAATTTTAGGTCAATATATTATTATTATTCCCGCAAAAAATACTGTTGTCGTAAGATTAGGACATAAACGAAGTTCAGAACGAACAAGACATCATCCAAACGATATACTATTTTATATTAATACTGCACTTAAAATAACAAAATAATGACAATAAAATATACTATTCCGCCATAAGGCGGAATAGTATATTTTCGAGAAGAAACTTATTATATTGTCATAATATCTTTTTCTTTAGCCTCAATCAATTTATCAACTTTATCGTTAAAAGAACCTGTAATTTGCTGGACATCATCTTCCGCACCTTTCACATCATCTTCAGAAAGCCCATCATTTCCAAGTTTCTTTATTTCGTTATTACTATCTTTTCTAATACTGCGAATACTTACTTTTGCATTTTCTCCTTCAATATGAACTTGTTTTACAAGATCTTTTCTTCTTTCTTCTGTAAGTGCCGGGATGCTAATTCGAACCAATTCCCCATTATTAACCGGATTTAATCCAATATTTGCTTTCATTATAGCTTTTTCAATAGGACCGATCATTTTTTTCTCCCATGGCTGTATAGAAATAGTTTTTGCATCGGGAGTTCCTAATGTAGAAACTTGATTTAAGGCAGTCATATTTCCATAATAATCAACCATAATTCCATCTAAAACACGAATATTAGCTTTTCCGGCACGTATAGTAGCCAACTCATTATCAAGATGAATTAAGGTTTTTTGCATTTTCTCTTTTGTATAATCAAGAACTAATTCAACTTCTTCTGTCATAATTTGTAAGTTTAATTTATATACGATATGCAATATTGTAATAATATTACTAAAATCAAAAAAAAATATTTATATAATAATGGTAATATTTAAAAAATCCTTTAAGTTATAGGCCATTTATAATTAATATAACAAATATCAAACTCAATTTGAGCAAAATAAGTATTTCATCCCTATCTAACTTAACTAACAATAGTTCCAATATTTCCATTTAACAATAATTCCTTCAAATTTCCTTTTGTATTCATATTAAACACTATTATAGGCATGTTATTTTCTTTGCACATTGTAAAAGCTGTTAAATCCATAACATTTAATCCTTGCCTGTAAACCTCGTCGAAACTAATTTTATCGTACATTTTTGCATTGGCATCCTTCTCTGGGTCGGCAGTATATACTCCATCAACCCTTGTGCCTTTAAGAACAGCATCTGCTTGAATCTCAACAGCTCTTAATGCCGATGCAGTATCGGTAGTAAAATAAGGATTTCCCGTTCCTCCGGAAAAAATGACAACTCGTCCCATTTCCATTGATTTAACTGCTTTATCTTTACTGTAAAATTCAGCAACAGGTTCCATTCGTATCGACGTTAACACATCGGCACTTACACCAATATTTTCTAATGCCGATTGCATAGCTAAGCTATTAATCACAGTAGCAAGCATTCCCATTTGATCGCCTTTTACTCTATCGAAACCCAAGCCCTCGCCCTTTAATCCTCTAAAAATATTTCCACCTCCAATAACTATCCCTATTTGAATTCCTAAATCAGATACTTCTTTTATCTGTTGTGCATATTCATTCAACATATCAGAATTTATACCATACTTATCGGTTCCCATCAACGACTCTCCACTCAATTTCAATAATATTCTTTTGTATCTTGTCATATTTCTATATTTTAATCTTCTAATTATCATTGCGTTTTATTATAACGATTTTAAAAATCCAATGCCAAAAACATTCATAATAACAATCAATATTATTTTAATAAAATCGTCCTAAAATTACCCAAAATACATAAGAAAAAAAAATGTTGTACTTTAGATATAAAAACTTAATAACCTTCTATGTTGTAATCCAAATTTTATTTAAGCTTTTTATTAATAATCAAATAATTACTCTATTTATAAATGCAATTTATATAACAATAACATTTCTTATAATTGTAACGTACAATTAAATTGACTAAAATCTTAAAAAAAAACATCTGTTTCTTGCTAGCTTACAGATATTTAATTATTTTTATAAAGTTTCGCTCAAAACGAATAAAATATTAACAATTTATTAACATTTTATCGATAGCGGTTGTAATAACAATTTATAACCGAAATAGTTAAAGTAAGTCCCCAACAAATTGCTTGTTATTCTTGCAAACCGTTTAGGACCATTGATTTTTATTAGGAAAAAGAAAATAATATATAAGGAGGCATATTATGGATACAATATTTAAAACATTTTCGGTGCAGTCCAATAATAAAAATGGACAAATTGAAAGATTTAAAAGTATCTCTCATTTAAGAATTTTATTACTAATGCTTATCATCTTTCTGATACTTGGAGGGCAACAAGCATTTTCTCAAGGAGGAGTAGGAATTAGCGAAACTTCTATTGTTCCGGAAGCATCTGCAATACTTGAATTAAAACACACTTCGGGTACGTTTAAGGGATTCTTGACTCCAAGAATGACAGAAACTAATAGAGATGGTATTGCCGCTCCTGCAACAGGACTAATAATTTATAATACAACTACAAACAAACTAAACATATATGATGGAACTATATGGCAAGTTCTATTTTCAGGTAATAATGGTGTAAATAGTATTACAGGAAGCCTAAATCGAATATCAATTGGTGGTACCTCCGCAGATCCAATTATCGATATTGACGCAAATTATATTGGGCAAAATTCAATTACAACTTTAGGAACCATTACAAGTGGCACATGGAATGCCGATGTAGTAAATGTTCAATATGGTGGAACAGGATTATCTTCCATTACAACCAACAACATCCTTTATGGTAACGAAACAAACGCAATATCTTTATTACCTCCTTCTGCAACAACAGGTGCAATTTTAATGAATACTAATGCCGGAGCACCAAGCTGGTCGCTGCTAAACAACCTTCCTTCTACAGCAGGCATTTTACCAATTGCTAATGGTGGAACTAATTCAGCAACAGCCCTATCAGGCTCATCAATTATGGTATCAGATGGGACAAGCATTATTCAAGGACAAGCAGGCACAACAACAACTGTATTGCATGGCAATGCCACAGGTGCACCTTCTTATGGGCAAGTAGTAACTGCAGATATTCTTAACGAAACAATTCTTGCTGAAGATATAAATACCGGAGCGGTTGAAACTTCTGAAATATTGAACTTAACAATAATTGAAGAAGATATTGCTAACGATGCTGTTACTTCGGCTAAAATACTGAATGATGAAATTGTTAATGCAGATATCAATACCAATGCTGCTATTGATGCAACAAAGATTGCCGATGGTTCTGTAACAAATGCAGAATTCCAGTATATCAACTCATTAACTTCAAATGCTCAAACACAAATTAATGATATTAATACTGATATCGGAAATTTAAATACTCTCGCCGATGGAAATATTTATCTTGGTGATGTTGGAAATGTAGCTCAAGAAGTTGTTGTCTCCGGAGATGTAACAATGAACAATGCAGGTCTTGTCACTATTGCTAACGATGCTGTTACTTCAGCGAAGATACTGAATGATGAAATTGTTGATGCAGATATCAATACCAATGCTGCTATTGATGCAACAAAGATTGCCGATGGTTCTGTAACAAATGCAGAATTCCAGTATATCAACTCATTAACTTCAAATGCTCAAACACAAATTAATGATATTAATACTGATATCGGAGATTTAAATACTCTCGCCGATGGAAATATTTATCTTGGTGATGTTGGAAATGTAGCTCAAGAAGTAGCTCTCTCTGGAGATGTAACAATGACCAATGCAGGTCTTGTCACTATTGCTAACAATGCTGTTACTTCAGCGAAGATACTGAATGATGAAATTGTTGATGCAGATATCAATACCAATGCTGCTATTGATGCAACAAAAATTGCCGATGGTTCTGTAACAAATGCAGAATTCCAGTATATCAACTCATTAACTTCAAATGCTCAAACACAAATTAATGATATTAATACTGATATCGGAGATTTAAATACTCTCGC
>Ga0190303_1000149_pt1 | contig 29200 bp, 31 predicted proteins | sample 48700701_MG_FD_161672 | JGI IMG/M metagenome (GOLD analysis project Ga0190303, IMG submission 161672) | Hydrothermal vent sediment bacterial communities from Southern Trench, Guaymas Basin, Mexico - 4870-07-0-1_MG | ecosystem: Environmental > Aquatic > Marine > Hydrothermal vents > Sediment ... | reverse complement strand
CAAAATGCTCGGTTAAACGGTCTTGCTTATAATGGCTGAGTCGGCTTTTTCGCATGCGGCCCATGATAACCCCTTTTTTGAGTTATCTGGGTCAGCCCCAAAAATAGTTAACAAAAGTAAAAAGGCCCCGTTTCCGGAGCCTTTTATAAATTATTTAGCAAGACCTGGGATCACTCCATGTCGTCAAGCAGCTGCACCATATCAGCAACCAGCTTCTCGGCCCCGCTCTTGTCCGCGTCACCAGCCTTTTCAGCCTGCTCGCGGGCGAAAGTCAGAGCCCCTTCAAGGTCTGCTTTCTTCACTTCCGATCCCACATGGGCTTGCTCGGCCAAAACCGAAACACCCTCGGGCGAAATCTCGACAAACCCGCCGGTGACCACATAATCCGCGTCCCCGTCAGGGCCTGACACCTTCACCACGCCAGGGCGCAATGTGGTCAGAACCGGTGCGTGGTTCGGCAGGATGGTCATGTCACCTTCAGCCCCCGGAATTTGCACCTCGGCCGCTTGTAGCGACGCAAGGCTGCGTTCCGGTGACACCAGATCAAATTGCATTGTATCAGCCATTTGAAACTCTCCTTAGGCTGCGTCAGCGGCCATTTTCTCAGCTTTGGCAATCACATCTTCGATGCCGCCAACCATGTAGAAGGCACCTTCGGGCAGGTGGTCATATTCACCAGCCACAACAGCTTTGAACGATGAGATTGTGTCTTCAATCGGAACCTGAATGCCGTCAGATCCAGTAAATACCTTAGCAACATCAAAAGGTTGCGATAGGAAGCGCTGGATTTTACGCGCACGGGCCACGGCCAGTTTATCTTCCTCAGACAACTCGTCCATGCCCAGAATGGCGATGATGTCTTGCAAAGATTTATAGCGCTGCAGAACCTGCTGAACGTCTGTGGCAACCGTGTAATGCTCTTCACCAACCAAAGCTGGGTCAAGAAGGCGCGATGTTGAACCCAGCGGGTCCACAGCAGGGTAAATACCCAGCTCGGAAATCGCACGGTCCAGAACCGTTGTCGCATCAAGGTGGGCAAACGATGTCGCAGGTGCCGGATCGGTAAGGTCATCGGCAGGCACATAAATCGCCTGAACCGATGTAATCGAGCCGGATTTGGTCGATGTAATACGTTCCTGCATCATCCCCATGTCGGTGGCCAGCGTTGGCTGGTAGCCCACAGCGGACGGGATACGACCCAGCAGCGCCGAAACTTCGGAACCGGCTTGGGTAAAGCGGAAGATGTTATCGACAAAGAACAGAACATCTGCGCCAGTTTCATCGCGGAACTGCTCGGCCAAAGTTAGCCCCGACAGCGCAACACGCATCCGCGCACCGGGAGGTTCGTTCATCTGGCCGTAAACCAGCGCAATTTTGCTTTCCTCAAGGTTATCAGGAACGATAACACCGGATTCGATCATCTCGTGGTAAAGGTCATTGCCTTCACGCGTCCGCTCGCCAACACCGGCAAATACAGACACACCAGAGTGCACTTTGGCGATGTTGTTGATCAGTTCCATAATCAGAACGGTTTTGCCAACACCGGCACCGCCGAACAGACCAATTTTACCACCCTTGGTATAGGGGGCCAGCAGGTCGATCACTTTGATGCCTGTGATCAGGATTTCAGCCTCGGTGGACTGATCAGCAAAATCAGGCGCGTCTTGGTGGATCGAACGGCGTTCTTTGGTGTTCACCGGACCTTTTTCGTCAACCGGCTCGCCGATCACGTTCAGGATACGGCCCAATGTCGCGGTGCCAACCGGCATCATGATAGGCTCGCCAGTGTCTGTCACCGCTTCGCCACGAACAAGGCCTTCGGTGCCGTCCATCGCAATACAGCGCACTGTGTTTTCGCCCAGATGCTGCGAGACTTCCATCACCAGCGTCTTGCCGTTGTTTGTTGTGTTGATCGCGTTCAGAATGTTGGGCAACTCGCCCGTAAACTGAACGTCGACGACGGCGCCAATCACCTGCGTGACTTTGCCTGTTGCTTTCGCTTTTGCCATAATCAATTCTCCGCTTTTTCTAGAGTGCCTCGGCACCCGAAATAATTTCAATCAGCTCGTTGGTGATTTTTGCCTGCCGCGAGCGGTTATACTCGATGCTCAGGGCGTCAATCATATCGCCAGCGTTACGTGTTGCGTTGTCCATTGCCGACATCCGCGCACCTTGCTCGGAGGCACCATTTTCCAGCAGGGCCGAGAAAATCTGCGTCGCCACACCGCGTGGAAGAATATCCTTCAGGATCTCGTCCTCGCCCGGCTCGTAATCGTAAACCGTGCCAGCCGTATCATCCTCGGATGCTTCAAACGACGCTGGAATGATTTGCTGCGTGGTTGGTTCCTGCAACGCGATATTTACAAACGTGTTGTAGAATATCGTCGCAACGTCAAACTCGCCCGCATCGAACCGGCCCAGAACATCGCGCGCGATGTCGTGGGCGTTCACGTAGCCAACACGCTTCACGTCGGTCAGGTCAACATGGTGGATCATCCGATCGCCATATTCACGCTTCAACTGATCGCGGCCTTTTTTGCCGACCGTGATCATTTTCACCGTTTTACCAGCGGCTGTCAGCTTTTCAGCCTCGGCGCGCGCCATCCGGACGATGGACGAGTTAAACCCGCCACAAAGTCCGCGTTCACCGGTCATTACCACCAAGAGGTGCACCTGATCCGCCCCGCTGCCCGAAAGCAGTTTGGGGGCCGATTCAGAACCACCAACCGACGCTGCCAGCCCGCCCAAAACAGCATTCATACGTGCTGTATAGGGGCGGCCCGCTTCGGCAGCCTCTTGTGCGCGGCGAAGTTTCGCCGCGGCAACCATTTGCATGGCTTTGGTGATCTTGCGCGTGTTCTTGACGCTGTCGATCCGGTTTTTTAGGTCCTTAAGATTTGGCATGTACCAATTCCCACCCTCAAGCCATTAAAGTTAAGCGAAATCCGCTGCGAATGCGTCAAGCGCGGCTTTGATCTTGTCTTCGATCTCACCTTTGATCTTTGGATCTTTGTCGGTGATTTCAGCCAGCAAATCAGCGTTTTTCTGACGCAGATGGGCCAACAGACCTTCTTCAAAACGGCCAACATCCTTGACGGAAACCTTATCCAGATACCCTTTGGTACCGGCATAGATCACCAACACGATTTCAGCATTGGTCAGAGGCGAATACTGTGGCTGCTTCATCAGCTCGGTCAGACGTGCACCACGGTTAAGCATGGCTTGGGTCGCCGCATCCAGATCAGAACCGAATTGGGCAAACGCCGCCATCTCGCGATACTGCGCCAGTTCCAGCTTCACCGGACCCGCAACAGATTTCATCGAATTGGTTTGCGCCGATGATCCAACCCGCGAAACCGACAGACCTGTGTTCACAGCAGGGCGGATGCCTTGGTAAAACAGTTCGGTTTCAAGGAAGATTTGGCCATCGGTGATCGAAATCACGTTGGTCGGAATAAACGCCGAAACGTCGCCGCCCTGTGTTTCAATGATCGGCAATGCGGTCAAGGAACCCGAACCAAAATCCTCGTTCAACTTCGAGGAACGTTCCAGCAATCTTGAGTGCAGATAGAAAACATCGCCAGGGTAAGCTTCACGTCCTGGTGGACGACGCAGCAACAGCGACATTTGGCGATAAGATACCGCTTGTTTGGACAGATCATCATAGACGATCAGCGCATGGCGGCCATTGTCACGGAAATGCTCGGCCATCGCGGTGGCGGCATAGGGTGCAAGGAACTGCATTGGTGCAGGATCAGAAGCGGTCGCGGCCACAACGATTGTGTATTCAATCGCGCCGGATTCTTCCAACTTTTTAACCAACTGCGCCACAGTCGAGCGTTTCTGCCCAATCGCCACATAGATACAGTATAGCTTGTCATACTCGGACTCAGCCGCATCATTATACGACTTCTGGTTCAGGATCGTATCCAGCGCCACAGCGGTTTTACCGGTTTGACGGTCACCAATGATCAGCTCGCGCTGGCCACGGCCAATCGGGATCATCGCATCCACAGATTTCAGACCAGTCGCCATTGGCTCGTGCACCGATTTGCGCGGGATGATACCCGGCGCTTTGGCCTCGGCAATCGCGCGTTTCTTGGTCTTGACCGGACCTTTGCCATCAATCGGGTTGCCAAGGCCGTCAACAACGCGCCCCAACAATTCGTCACCGACAGGAACATCCACGATGGATTTGGTCCGCTTGACGATGTCACCTTCTTTGATGTGCTGGTCCGACCCGAAAATAACAACACCAACGTTGTCAGCCTCAAGGTTCAGCGCCATTCCGCGGATACCACCGGGGAATTCAACCATTTCACCGGCCTGGATGTTATCCATCCCGTAAACCCGTGCGATGCCGTCACCGACGGACAGCACGCGGCCAACTTCGGCCATTTCGGCCTCGTTCCCAAAGTTCTTGATCTGGTCCTTAAGGATCGCAGAAATTTCGGCTGCTTGGATGCCCATTATCCGACCTCTTTCATTGCATTTTGAAGATTGCCCAGCTTCGATTTGATCGAGGTGTCGATCATCTTGGAGCCAACTTTAACGATTAAACCGCCGATCAGTGATGTATCGACGGAGGAATTAATAATGACATCTTTGCCAACGCTAGCTTTCAGCGTTTTGGCAAGTTTGTCACTCTGTGCTTTGGTCAACGCCTTTGCAGACGTCACTTCGGCTGTCACTTCGCCTTTTTCTTCCGCGATCAGTTTGCGAAGTGCTGTCACCAATTGCGGCAGCACGAAAAGACGGCGGTTAGACGCCATCAGGCCCAGCGTGTTTTTCACGATGGGCGAGAGTTTCATTTTGGTTGCAATCGCCGTAATCGCCGCACCTTGCTGGTCGCGGGTATAAATCGGTGAATTGATCAACGCGCCAAAATCGGGGCTATCTGTAAGTGCGCCGTCAAGGGCATTCACATCCCCTTCAAGCACTTTCAGTTTTTTGCCCTCAACGGCCAATTCGAAAATCGCCGTCGCATAACGCGCGGCGATGCCAGATGAGATTGAAGCTGGTTCAGACACGTCCACCCTTCCGCTGTCCTGGTCCCTATAGTTTGCGCTAGTTTGCGCAAGGGACGACTGTGGCACATACGAATGCATGCACCTAATTTCGAGCAGGGTGTAGCAGAGCTGATTTGGTGGGGCAACGGCGAATGCACGTTTATGTGAAACTCATTGGCCTGTTATTATAGGGTTTTAGCGAGAGTGCGTCATAATGAGGCGAAAAACTATCTGCTAAGAGGTGTGGTTTTCGGTGAGATTGGCGAATCTTGTGTTATGAAATCTCCGATCCAGCCAAAACCCTTTCTGAAACGCGCGCGACAGTCATTTTGCAAAAATGTCAGCGCCCGACCTAGGTGGGCGCATAGTGCTGTGATCGCCACTTGCCACTAGTTATGAGCCTCCCCAAACCTCACCGCTAACCGAGCCCTTGCAAAAGCGCCCTCCTGGGGGAGGTCGGGCGCTGACATTTTTGCAAAATGACGGGGGTTCTTGAAACACTATCCGTTCCAACAATCGCCCACCGTTTTGACATTAATCCCTCTCGTTCGGCCACCATTTTCTGCCGCGTCCAGCCAAAGTGCCTAGTAGCGCGATATACCCATCCCACACATTTGGAATTCCAAATATATTGGCCCATGCCCAAAACGATAGTGGAGCCAAAACTAAAAACCCAAACCCCAAATAGCCAAGTACAAAACTCACCAAAACGAATGTGGCAATCTTTGGAAGAAATGCGCCAAAAGACAGCAACATGAAAACTGAAAACATTGACGCGAAAGAAAGCACGACAAAGAAGAAGGGGTGCCGCGAGCTTGCTATCAGTAAAAACTCAAGCACTTTTTGGAAACGGTTTAATTTTGGTTTCATGCTCCCCCTCAGAACCCCTGCACCAACATATCCACCGCATCCGTGATCTCGGCGAACTGCGCTTTCAGGCTCCCCTCCGGCCCTCTTAAAACCGAACGCGGCACAGCGGACAAAAACTGCGTCACCATCACCACCTCTTCACCACCCACTTCAAACACCGGATTCAGCCGCTTCGCCGGAATTGGCGCGTCCCCCATTGGCATCAACGGCACCACGACACATGTGTTCAGCGCCTCCAACAGGTCCGCCTGAATATCCAGCAGATACCCGCGCCCGTCAGGGTTGGGATAAACATCATACTTTGCCATTCAGAACTGCCGGAACTTTGCCAGCGGCAGCCCGTGTTCTGCCGCATGGCTGTTCGAGCTTGCCAGCGCCGCTGCATTTTCGGCCTTCCACCGTTCTTCCTGTGCCTGAACAACAGCCGCCCGCACACCAGCCTCGGCGGCGCGGGACAGATTGATCTTCAGCGCCTTGGCCTCGGACAACAATGCCGCGTCCAGTGACAGATTAGCAGGTTTTCGGTGTTGGGTTTGCATCGGGGCATTCCTTTCCTCTCACTATATGCGCATAAAGGATGCGCGTCAATTATGCGCAAATGCCGTCATCTAGTCCCGAAAAAGAGTCATATGGAATTCATATGGTTTTCATATGCAATTCATATACCCCAATTCACCCCGTCAAACCGGCTTCGCCACTCAATAATTATACCGGCTTCGCCTCGGGAACCTTCATCCCCTCCAGTATCCGCAATGGCCGGCGAACCGCCTCGCTTAATCCCGGCCTTTTCGGTGCCGGTATCTGTTTGCTGACCTCGACCATCAGCACTCCGCCCGCCACCACCGTCGGAATCCGCCGCCCAGCTTTTTCCCAAAACCCAGCCGTGCGCAGCCAGAACCGTTTGTTTGAGGGCGGCGCATATAATGCCCCGACATGGCGTTCCGGTATCAACCCGTGGCTTTTCAGCAGCGCCTCGAGCTGCCCCAAACTATAAGGTCGCCCATAGCCAAACGGCGTGTGATCGCTGCGCGCCCACAGGCCCACACGGTTGGGCACAATAAACAGCGCCCGCCCCCCGGGGCCCAGCACACGGTAACATTCCTGAAGCAATGAAAACGGATGGTCGCAAGTTTCCAGCCCGTGCATCACCACCAGTTTATCAACCGATCCGGTTTCCAGCGGCCACAGGGTTTCCTCGACCAGACAGGCGACGTTTTTCATCCCCACCGGCCACGCCATCACCCCTTGCGGCCCCGGCATCAACCCGATCACCCGACGCGCCTCGGCCAGATAGGGGCGCAGCAACGGCACGGCAAAACCAAAGCCCGCCACGGTTTGGCCCTTGGCCTCGGGCCATATCTCGACCACGCGGTCGCGCACCGCGCGTTGCGCCGAACGGCCCAGCGCGGAACGATAGTAGAAAGCTTTCAGATCAAGCACATCAAGGTGCATTTATCGGGTCTCGCATAACTGCATTCACGCAACCATACCCATAGGGCGCAAAAACGCCATGCCTTAACGTATGGATTCTGCTTTCAGGCCCGCCATCAGTTCGGTCAGCGATTTCAGATAGAACGCGCCTGTCAGCTGCCCGTCTGCATCAAATTCGTTCTGCGCCGCCGCCACCATCACCTCTGGCCCGGTCAGTAAACGTGGCCGGAACGTGGTCATCGCCAGCCGCAACGCATATTACGCCCGCGCCCCGCCTGCATGTCCTGCCGCCGCCGACACAATCGCCACCGGCTTGCCTTTCCAGGGTGCTCCATCCGTTCGGCTAACCCAGTCCAGCGCGTTTTTCAGCACACCGGAAAATGACTGGTTATATTCCGGCGTCGAAATCACTACGCCATCCGCCGCCGCGATCTGGTCAGCCAATGTCTGCACCGCCGCAGGCACGCCCGAAGCATCCTCGACATCGCCATTATACAAAGGGAAATCCAGATCGGCCTCGGTATAGGTCGCATTCTCCATCAGCCGTGCCGCCTCGCGGATCAATTGACGGTTAAACGATGCCGCCCGTAATGATCCGGAAATTCCCAATAGGTTAAACTGTGTCATCGCGCGCCCTTTTTCATAAAACTGACCCGCAAGGTGTTGCAAAACACATCCACACACAAGGGGGCCGACCGCGCACCGACTGTGCAATTCTGTCAGGCGCCCTTACGCACCACAACCGCCAGATTATTTGCAGGCATCTCGCAAACCGCAACCAATGACAGCCCGTTCGCACAGAGCTCTGCCTCCATCCACTCCAGGTCTTTATATCCGATGGCCGCATCCTGCGCGCTTAGACTCGCATGGAATTTAGCATCCCCCTCGCTACGGAATGCCCCATTGGTGCGAAATGGCCCGTAGATAAAGAAATGCCCACCAGCCGTCAGCCCGTTTGCCGCCCCGCTGATCACGGCCTTCGCATCGGTCTGTGAAATCAGATGAAACAGATTGACGACATAGACCAACCCCAAGCCTGACCACGCAGGCCATGTGCCGCTGGCATCAAACTGGATCGGCACGCGCAGGTTGGCCACACCCACATGCGCCCGCCACGCCTGCACACTCACCATCCGTTCATCCGACAGATCGCTGGGCTGCCATTCCACATCCGGATGCCCTTGCGCCAGTGCCGCAATATGTTGCCCCGTGCCGCTGGCCAATTCCAGCGCCATGCCACCGTCTGGCACATATTCCGCCAACCGCTCGAATATCGGCACAGCGTTACGCACGGCAGACGGGGCCGACAGCCGGCCATCCGGCAAAGTGTTCGTCATCGGCCCTGAATCCGGCAATTTCAAAGGGGGCTGTGTCATTTTGCACCTCACATGTTCGTAAACCCAATATTGCGCCCATCGCCACAATGGGCAAGACTGTGCGCAACCCGAAATGAAAGGATACCCCCGTGTCGCTCCAGATTGCCACCATTCCTTGCCGCTCTGATAACTACGCCTTCCTGCTGCACGACAAAGACAGCGGGCAAACCGCAGTGGTCGATGCCCCCGAAGCGGCCCCGATCATCGAAGAACTGGACAAACGCGGCTGGGCCCTGACCCATATCCTGATCACCCACCACCATTACGACCATATCGACGGGGTGGAAGAGTTGCGCAAAAAATATGGTGCCAAAGTTGTCGGGGCCAAGGCCGACACCCACCGCCTGCCGCCGCTGGATATCGAACTGTCCGAGGGTGATACCATCAAAATCGGGGACAACACAGGCAACGTGCTGGATGTGTCAGGCCATTGCGCCAACCACCTCGCCTTTTATTTCCCCGACAGTTTTGCCGTGTTCACCGCCGACAGCCTGATGGCGCTGGGATGTGGCCGTTTGTTCGAGGGCACGCCTGCGCAAATGTGGGAGAGCCTTTCCAAACTCGCCGCCCTGCCGCCGATGACGATTGTTTATTCCGGCCATGAATACACCGCGTCGAACGCCACATTCGCTTATTCAGTCGAGCCGAACAACGCAGCCCTGAAGGACCGCATCCTGCAAATCATCGAAGCACGGGCGCAAAACATGGCAACCGTGCCGTCAATTCTGGCGGACGAGCTGGCCACAAACCCGTTCCTGCGCCCCGCATCCGCCGAAATCCGGCAACGACTGGGGATGGAAGCCGCCACCGATACCGAAGTGTTTGCCGAAATCCGGCACCGCAAAGACAACTTCAAACAGACCGAAATGCCCGATATCACAGAAGATCCGTGCAATTGTGCGTATGATTGATCAAAAAGCACTTGAATTTACGGTCAATCACACCGAACTTTAAGGATATCAGGACATAGGTGGGTCAACCGCCTTAACGCAAAGGAGCACACAACGTGCCGTCATTCTCGAATACCCTTGAGCAGGCAATCCATTCCGCACTGGCCTTGGCCAATGCCCGCAAGCATGAACTGGCCACGCTGGAGCATCTGTTGCTGTCATTAATTGACGAACCAGACGCCGCCAAGGTGATGCAGGCCTGTAGTGTTGATCTTGAGGCTTTGCGCAAAACCCTGCTTGAATTCATCGACGATGATCTGGCCACCTTGGAAACCACGGTTGAAGGCTCCGAAGCGGTGCCAACGGCGGCGTTCCAGCGGGTGATCCAGCGCGCCGCGATCCATGTGCAATCATCCGGCCGCACCGAGGTGACGGGGGCCAACGTGCTGGTCGCCATCTTTGCCGAACGCGAATCTAATGCTGCCTATTTTCTGCAAGATCAGGATATGACCCGCTATGATGCGGTGAACTTCATCGCGCATGGCGTGGCCAAAGACCCTGAATTTGGTGAGCCACGCCCACTGACAGGTGCATCGGATTTTGGCGAAGAAGCATTCGAGATTGAAGGCGAGGAAAAAGAGAGTGCACTGGCGAAATACTGCGTTGATCTGAACGAGAAATCCGCCAAGGGCGATATTGACCCGCTGATCGGCCGCCAACACGAGGTCGAGCGCTGTATTCAGGTGCTTTGCCGCCGTCGCAAGAACAACCCGCTGTTGGTGGGTGATCCAGGCGTTGGTAAAACCGCCATTGCCGAAGGGCTGGCACGTAAAATCGTTTCAGGCGAAACGCCCGAGGTTTTGTCAAAAACCACGATCTATTCACTGGATATGGGCGCGCTGCTGGCCGGCACCCGTTACCGCGGTGATTTCGAGGAACGGCTAAAGGCGGTGATGACCGAACTTGAGGAACATGACGACGCGGTTCTGTTCATCGACGAAATCCACACCATCATTGGTGCTGGGGCCACATCGGGCGGCGCGATGGATGCGTCCAACCTGCTGAAACCTGCATTGCAGGGCGGCAAACTGCGCTGCATGGGGTCGACCACCTACAAAGAATTCCGCCAGCATTTTGAAAAGGACCGTGCCTTGGCGCGTCGGTTCCAGAAAATCGACGTGAACGAGCCATCGGTCGAGGATACGATTAAAATCCTGAAAGGGGTGAAATCCTATTTCGAGGAACACCACGGCATCCGCTATACTATGGACGCGATCAAAACGGCTGTCGAGTTGTCGGCGCGTTACATAACCGACCGCAAACTGCCCGACAAAGCCATCGACGTGATCGACGAGGCGGGCGCGGCGCAACATCTGTTGCCTGAAAGCAAGCGACGCAAGACTATTGGCGTGAAAGAGATCGAGGTGGTTGTATCTAAACTTGCCCGCATTCCCGCCAAATCCGTGTCCAAAGATGACACCGAAATCCTGCGCGATCTGGAGAAATCCCTGAAACGCGTGGTGTTCGGTCAGGACCCCGCAATCGAGGCATTGGCCTCGGCGATCAAACTGGCCCGCGCTGGCCTGCGTGAGCCTGAAAAACCCATCGGTAACTACCTGTTTGCTGGCCCGACCGGCGTGGGTAAAACCGAGGTCGCGAAACAGTTGGCCGACACCTTGGGCGTTGAACTGCTGCGCTTTGATATGTCCGAATATATGGAAAAGCACGCTGTTTCCCGCCTGATCGGCGCCCCTCCCGGCTATGTCGGGTTTGATCAGGGCGGTATGCTGACGGATGGCGTTGACCAGCACCCGCATTGCGTGCTGCTGCTGGACGAAATGGAAAAAGCGCATCCGGATGTTTACAACATTCTGTTGCAGGTGATGGACCACGGCAAACTGACCGACCATAACGGGCGCACAGTGGATTTCCGCAATGTGATCCTGATTATGACCACCAATGCCGGTGCATCCGAAATGGCGAAAGAGGCTATCGGCTTTGGCCGTGACCGGCGCGAGGGCGAAGACACCGCCGCGATTGAACGCACATTCACACCGGAATTCCGCAACCGTCTGGACGCCACCATCAGCTTTGCCACGCTTAGCAAAGATGTGATCGCCCAAGTGGTCGAGAAATTCGTGCTGCAACTGGAGGCGCAATTGATGGATCGCAATGTGTCGATTGAACTGACCAAAGCAGCGGCTGACTGGCTGGGCAACAAGGGCTATGACGATAAAATGGGCGCACGCCCTCTGGCCCGCGTTATTCAGGAATACATCAAGAAACCGCTGGCCGAGGAATTGCTGTTTGGCAAGCTGGCCAAAGGTGGATTGGTCAAGGTCGGGACAAAAGGTGGCAAACTGGATATCCAGATACTGTCACCGCAAAAACGCCGCCTGTCCGAGGATAAGCCACCCTTGCTGACCGCGGAATGATCCGCACGGCGCTGGCGCTCCTCGCATTGCTCTGCTCCACCGCCCCGCTTGCGGCGCAAGGGTTGTCGCTCGGCCTGCCGCTGGACTGCACGCTTGGCCAAACCTGTTACGTCCAGCAATATGTTGACCGTGACGCGGGGCCGGACCACAGCGATTTTGCCTGTGGCAAGCTTAGTTATGACGGCCACAAAGGCACCGATTTTGCCCTGACCAGCCTTGCCGCGATGCAGGCGGGCGTTGATGTTCTGGCCTCTGCCGCCGGGATTGTCACAGGCATACGCAACGACATGCCCGACATCATGCATGGCGCACCGAACGCCCCCGACATAGCGGGCAAAGAATGCGGAAACGGCGTCGTGGTTACGCACGACAACGGATGGGAAACCCAGTATTGCCACCTGAAAAAAGGCTCGGTCACTGTGACACAGGGCGCGCATATTTCGCAAGGCACCGTGCTGGGCGCAGTTGGTCTAAGTGGCGAGACCCAGTTCCCCCATGTTCATCTGTCGGTGCGCAAGGATGGCAATGTCATTGACCCATATGATGCCGACGAGATCCTGACCTGCAACGACCCTGATCTGCACAGCCTGTGGCAAACCGATATGGCTTATGTCGGCAACCGGCATTATTAATCTGGGCTTTAGCGCCAGCGTGCCTAAATACGCCGTTATCAAGGCCGGAGGCGCACATAATGCGGCGATGCCCATCCATACCCCCGCGCTGGTGTTTTGGGGCTATGCCTATGGCGGGCAAAAGGGCGATGTTCTGGAACTGCTGATTAATGGCCCCAAAGGCGAAGTGATCCGCCATCAGGCCGATCTGGAAAACCCCAAGCCCAGTTTTTCCGTGCGGCGGGCAAGCGCACCAAAAGTGCGGGCTGGCCAATCGGCACCTATACCGGAACGGCGACCTTGTTGCGGGGCGGGGAAGTTCTGGCACACCGCGAAATCAGCCTTCAGATCGAATAGGCAGCACTAACGCTCGGTAAACTTCAGCTCGATCCGGCGGTTCTGCGCCCACGCAGCAGGTGTGTTGGCTGGATTGATCGGTTGATATTCCCCAAACCCGTTTGCCGCCAGCCGGTTCGGCGAAATCCCCAACCCGTCCGCCATATAACGCACCACAGACAGGGCGCGGCCCTGACTAAGCTCCCAATTGTTCCGGTAGCGCCCAAAGCCCGACAATGGTTGGTTGTCCGTATGCCCATCCACGCGGATCACCCATTCAATTTCAGGCGGAATTTCATCCGAAACCCGTTTCAAAATCGCCGCGATGCGGGCGATCTGTGCGCGACCCTCGACTGACAACTCGGCATCGCCTGTCTGGAACAGAACCTCGCTTGAAAACACAAAGCGGTCGCCAACGATGCGCACGCCCTCCTCGCGGCCCAACAGATCGCGCAGTTGCCCGAAAAACTCGCTTTTATACCGCGCCAAATCCTTGGTTTCGGCCTCTAGGCGAATACGCTCGGCCTCTTCCAGCTCGCGGCGGCGTTTTTCCTCGGCAGCGACCCGGGCCAATGCGGTATTCAATTGTGACCCAAGCGCCTGCAACTGCACATCCGATTGCGCATCCCGCGCGGCAGAATCGTCCAGCAGCGATTGCAAGCCGCCCAACTGGGTCCGCAACACTGCGACCTGCTCGTTCAACAACGCCAGTTTGCGCTGCTCGTCCAAGGTCAGCGCCTCCTGCTCGGACAGCGCCTTTTGCGCCACGGCCAGCAACGCGGCCCGCTCCTCGGCCGCGCTCAACTGCGTCTTGGCATCCTGTGCATCCTGCTCAAACGCACCTTTCGCCACCTCGGCTGCCGCCAGCAATGTCAGTGTTTCCTCGGCCCGCTTGCGTTGCTCCTCCAGCACCAGCGTCATCGCTGTCAGTTCGGTATCCGCATTTTTCAAACGTTCCCGCAGCATTTCAGCCGCCGCCGCATCCGCCAATCGCGCGACTTCCTCCTCGCTCAATTCGGCCTCAACTCCGGCCAATCTGTCACGCAAAGCCTGCGCCGCAACCGCCTCGGCCAGCTTTGCGGCTTCCTCATTGCTCAATTCAACCTCAAGCCCGGCCAGGTTTTCGCGCAAGGCTTGCCCCGCTTCAGCTTCGGCCAAAGCGGCCTTCTCGGCCTCCGATAACTGCCCCTCTACCGAGGCCAGCTTGCCTTCCAGTTCACTGCCCCGCGACACAGCCCCATCCAGTCGCGCCAATACATCAACCAGCGTTTCATCCTGCGCCGTGGCCTGACTGCGCAAATCGGCAATCAACGCCTGCAACGCATCCTTGCGGGCCGCCGCCAGACGGGCGGTCTCGACCTGCACATCGATTTCCTCGCGTGCCTTTGCCAGTGCCAGTTGCAGCGCCTCCTGATCCGAAATCAACTGGCTGCGCGCCGCGTCTGCATCGGCCAATCGCTGCGTCAACGCCTCGCCCTCGCCACGGGCCGCATCGCGCTCAGTCAGCAAACTTGCAACCTGTGCTTCAAACCCAGTGATCGAGACACGTTGCTGTTGCAGCTCCAACCCTTGCGCATCCGACTGGGCCGTCAGGGATGCGATCAGCGCCAGCCGTGTTTCGGCCTCGGTGCGGGCCGCAGCCAAGGTCTCGTCCAGCCGCACAACGTCATCCTCAAGGCCTGCCGCACGTTGCTGCGACAGCCCCAGCGCATCCGCCAATCCAATGATCTGCGAACTCAGATCATCCAGTTCGCTTTCCTGTCCGGTGATGGTTTCTCGTAGCACAAATTGCACCACCATGAAAATGGTCAGCACAAACATCAACACTAGCAATAGCGCCGTCATCGCATCGACAAACCCGGGCCAGATCGAGGCTTGAAACCGGTTTCCTGTGCGACGACTAAGCGCCATCAGCCCTGCCCCCGCCCGCCGCCTTTGGGCGTCACTGCGCGGATCGCTTTGGTCAACGCCGCAAGATCACTGCGCAATTCGCCTGTGACTTCTTGGCGGCCCGCCGACATTTCCTCAAGCACCCGCAGCAATTGCACATCAATTGAACGCAGCCGCATCCGGCTTTCGGCATCCACATGCGCCCCGCCCTCTTCGGCCTGTTTCGTTAGCAGCTGCACCAGCGCATCCTGCCCGTCCGCCACCCGTATCAGGGCATCCGACGTGCCGACCTCCTGTGTCATCTGGTCGGTCAGCCGTTCGACCGATGTGGCCAGCAGCCCCAGTTTTTCGTCCACCATCGCGCGGCTGACATCGGACTGGGTGAACATCGTGCGCATCGCTTCCATCTGTTCCGACATATGGTCCAGCACACCGGCGATCACGCCCTGCTCGCCACCGTCCCCGTCGCCAGATGAAAACCCGACGCGGGTGATGGTCGACAGCCATTCTTCCAGTTCACGATAAAACCGGTTTTGGCCGTGGCTGGCAAACAATTCCAGCAACCCGACAACCAGCGAGCCAGCCAATCCCAACAAGGACGAGGCGAACGCCGTGCCCATGCCGCCCAGTTGTTTTTCCAATCCGCTCATCAGTCGGCCAAACACCTCGATGCCGCTTTCGCCGCTTGAGGGGGCCAATGCGCGGATGGTTTCGACAAGCGCCGGAACCGTGGTGGCCAGACCGTAAAATGTGCCGAGCAGGCCCAGAAATATCAGCAGGTTGACGATGTAGCGGGTGATGTCGCGGGCTTCTTCAATCCGTGTGCCGACAGAATCCAGAATTGATCGTGATGACGATGCCCCGATCTGCATCTTGGCCGAGCGGGATCGCAGCAACGCGGCCAATGGCGCAAGCAGTCGCGGTGCGCTGGCCGTTTCAATCACTTCGCGATCAGCAACAAATCCCTCGATCCAGTTTACCGACGTAACCAGTTGAAACACCTGCCAGAAACAGGCAAACACCCCGATCAGAAACACAAACAGAATGAACCCGTTCAACAGCGGATTGGCCAAAAACACCGGCGCGACACGCGGAAAGGCGATGTAGGTTCCAAACCCGACAAGCCCCAGAACGATCAGCATCGTGATGATCTGACGTACGGGTTGGGCAAAATATGGCTCGGCCTCGTGATCCGGCTGGTCCATCTGGACAGTTCCTGACCTGATTGGTTGTTTTGACCAACGATAGTGCCATGCGCAGGCTATGCCAACCGGCAAATTTACTGTGTGTCAGATCAGTTCGCGCACCCTGTGTGACAACCAATCCAGATCGCCATCCGCTATGCCCAATTCATGCAAATGCGCCGCTGTATTGTGCAGATATTCGTCATTCGGCCCGCGCCCACCTATCGCCGTTGCGATAATCCCCGCCTGCTCATCCAGCGTCAGATGGCCACAATATTGCTGATGGCCCACGTCCATTACATAGGTCACCGCCTGAACCGATTGCCCATCGCGCAGGGTAATCGGCAGCACCGCTTCGACATAAGCCGATGAAATCAGCTCGCGTTCGCGCAGATAATCCAGCACATGATCCGCCTGCGCCCCCGCCACCTGAAACGCCAACCCGTCACAGGACGCATCATCCAGTGCATCCAGCGCCAGCACCAGTCCGGGTTCTGCGACTGTGCCGCGATGATGGATTGACCGCATGCAGAATGACCTGTGATAGCCCGATAGTTTTGCGATTTGTTTCTCAGTGAACTCAAACCCCGGATTCCACATTAATGATCCGTATCCAAATACCCATATTGGCGATTGTGTCATCAATTCTGGCCCTTTTTCCCTAGCCCCTATAAACAACAGATCAATGCAGGTTAAAAGAGGCCATAATGCGCAAACTGATCGCCCTAATTGTCATCCTGTTCGGCCTGTGGGGCGGATACTGGTTTGTCGGCTCAACCGCACTTGAAACCGGCCTAAAGGATTATCTGGCAACCAAACATCGCGCCAATCACCCGATCCAGATCAGCTATTCCGATCTGGTCGTGCGCGGGTTTCCCAACCGGTTTGACACCCGCCTGTCCGACATCAGCGTGGTTGACGCCGCAAACGGCATCAGCTGGAGCGCGCCGTTCTTCCAGATACACGCGCTCAGCTATAAACCTTACCACATCATTGCCGCGCTACCGCACACCCAGACCCTGCGCCTGACGGATCAGGAATTGCAAATCACCAGTGATGAAATCAAGGGCAGTGTGGTGTTTGCCGCTGGTGCCCTGTTGGACAAAGCGCTGGAAATCGAACGCAGCAGCATCGTGATCCGCAATCTGGCGGTGACCTCGAATGTGGGATGGATTACCGCAATCAAAGAAGGCAACATTGCCACCCGCCAAACCCCGGCCAACCCGTTGCACTACGATCTCGCAGCCTCGGGGCGCGTCATCATCCTGCCCGACCAACTGCGCATGGCGATTGATCCGGCGGGTCAACAACCCGCGATGTTTGACAGAATATCGCTCGACAGCACCCTTGCCTTCACCCACCCGTGGAACCTGCTAACCACGCGCCCCGACACCCCGCAGCTTACCGAAATCACCGTGACCGACCTGACCCTCCTTTGGGGCGATGTGCGGTTTCAAGCCAGCGGCACCTTGCAGATTGACCGGAGCGGATATCCAAACGGCACGTTGGACCTGACCGCCACCAATTGGCAGAAAATGTATCAACTGGCCGAAAATGCCAATGCGGTAGACCCCGATTTTGCCCAGACCATCCAGAATGCCCTAAGGGTTCTGGCCGATATGTCCGAAGGTGAGAATGTAATCAAAGCGCCGCTGAATTTTGCAAACGGCCAGATGTTGCTCGGCCCGTTTCCCATCGGGCCTGTGCCACGTTTTTAGGGCAGATACCTTTCATGCGATAATCGTTATAAGTGCCGTCAACATGACGATCCCAAAACACATTATCAGGCAGAAGATCTGCCACCAAAACGGCTCAAACGCACTGCGGGCAAGGGGGACCATCCGCTTGCCAGATTAATCTTATAGTTGAATAGTTGACTTAATTGTTGCAGTCATTGTGTGCAAAACACAATTAGCAAAGGAAAAGATATGCGTGATTTTTTTATTAATTCACTTGAAAAGATAGTTGGTGTTCTAATTATTCTGTTGTCCATTGCTGTGGTGATCGGCGCAGTATCTATTATGTTTACCTCGTCCATTAGAGGGGGCGGTTTTCTGCCGGGGATTGCTGTGCTTGTCGGGGGCGGTTTGTATGTCCTCGTGATGGGGGGCTTCCTTTATATGGGGCTGGGTATCTATGACAACACCAAGCGCACAGCTATTGCCATAGAGAAAATGGCAAACAAAGGGTAGTTCAGGCAAAGCTGGTCAACCGGAATGTGCTCTGTGCTCATTCCGGTTGACCGGTCCCAAGCTAGATTAGGTAAATCAAACGCTGGCTCGATCTGCATAAGGCAATAGACGAACTAACGGCAATACGACCCACTACGGTATCTGGCGGTGTCAAAATGGAAATGATCCTGATGATACCGGTTCGCGTTCGGCCCCAGAACCGTGCCAAACGGCCCGCAAGCCGCCTTGTGCATCCGCTTTAGAACCGCACCTTTGCGGCGGTTGCGCCAATCGGTCAGCACCGTCAGCGAGGTTCCGTTCTTCAGGTTGATCGCGGCAATATCAATCGCGCGACCGTGGGCATGTTCCGAAATCTTGGCACCGGCCTGATTGTTGCGGGTCCGGCAGGCGTAATGCGCCACCACGCGCAGTGATTTGATACCGCCACCCATACGCCCAACAGCCGGTTTTGCGCCATTGTGAACCCATTGTTTCAACGCCTTGGCCGTGGTGCAATCCAGCGTCGCTGGCGTGCTTAACGCCACCCCGTCAACCGAGGTGATCCGCACCGGATTGGCGATGCCACAAGCACTGAGCCGACCCCGAATACGGGCAATCGCCTGACCGCGAATGGCCCTGTCACCACAAACCGATCCACGGCGCGGGCCGTGCACTTCACCGCGCACCACAATTGGCGCTGTTTCAGCACGCGCAACAATCCGGCGCATGTTTTTGGGCCGTGCGGGGGGGCGTAATGAGCGTTGCAACCCTGGTGCGCCCCGCAAAAACACCGCCACATCGGGATGTGTCTCGACCCGGCTCCGATATCGTGTGCCCGACGCAATAACAGGGCGTGGTTTTGGCCGGATGCGGGCGTGAAAATAAACCGGCACCGCAATTAGGCGTGGCACATAATTGGTAATGCCGACGGGTCGCGCCGTTGGACGCAATGACGTTGAAGGTGCCTTGGCCAACGCCACCTGCCCCGCAGTTATGCAGAGCAGCGCCATCACAAATGTCCGCAGCCAAACCATGTTCTACTTTTTTACCCGTCCAAAATCGGCCACATCCGTATCCTGACCCGCCTCGATAATCCCGCGCCGGATCGCCCTTGTGCGGGTAAAATAATCAAACAGATGGTCCCCGTCACCGGTGCGAATGGCCCGTTGCAGGGCAAACAGTTCCTCGGTGAAGCGGCCCAGAATTTCCAGCGTCGCGTCCTTGTTGTTCAGAAAAACATCGCGCCACATGGTCGGGTCCGACGCGGCAATGCGGGTGAAATCCCGAAAACCGGCAGCCGAATAATTCACCACTTCAGTGTCGGTCACGCGGCTTAAATCATCAGCCACACCGACCATCGTGTAGGCAATCAGGTGCGGTGCGTGGCTGGTCACGGCCAACACCAGATCATGGTGGTCGGCCTCCATCTCATCGACCTGTGCGCCCATGCCGACCCACAAATCACGCAGACACTGTGTGGCGGTGGCATCCGTGCCTTCAACCGGCACAATCAGGCACCAGCGCCCGTCAAACAACTCGGCAAAGCCTGACGTGGGGCCGGATTTTTCGGTCCCAGCCAGCGGGTGCGCCGGAATGAAATGCACGCCTTCGGGGATGTGCGGGCCAACCGCATCAATCACCGCGCGTTTGACCGAGCCAACGTCTGAGACCGTTGCGCCAGTTTGCAAATGCGGCCCGATTTCGGCAGCCACAGCGCCCATCACACCGACAGGCACGCAAAGCACTACCAGATCTGCACCTTTGACGGCATCGGCTGCACTGTCACAAACCCGATCCACCAGTCCGATTTCAGCCGCCACTTTGCGGGTTTCGGCGGATCGCGCATAGCCGGTGATTTCGCCCGCCAAACCTCCGCGCCGCATCGCCAGCGCCATTGATCCGGCAATCAGGCCCAATCCGATCAGGGCCACGCGCTCATAAATCTGCGCCATCACTGCGCCTCCTTGAAACCAGCCACCGCATGGGCCACGCGGCGGCAGGACGCTTCATCGCCGATTGTGATCCGCAAGCAATTGGGCAAGCCGTATCCGCCCACCAACCGCACGATCAGCCCTTGGGATTTCAGGTAGGAGTCACAGGCCACGGCCTCTTGTTCCGAGGCGAAACGCGCCAGAATAAAGTTGGCTGATGATGCGTCCGACGGCACGCCCAAATCGGCCAAGGCTTTGGTCAACCATGTGCGCATCCTTGTGTTATCGGCACGGCATTTATCAATATAGTCCTGATCGCGAGCCGCCGCTATGGCGGCTGACATTTGCGCCTCGGACAGGTTGAACGGCCCGCGCACACGGTTCAATGCATCAATCACCGCTTTTGGGCCGTATCCCCAACCAATACGCAATCCGCCCAGCCCGTAGATTTTTGAAAACGTGCGCGTCATCACCACATTATCACGACCCTCGATCAGGGCGGCACCCCCATCAAACCCTTCGATATATTCGGCGTAAGCCCCATCCAGAACCAACAATGCTTTGGGCGGAAGACCATCGGCAAGACGGGCGACTTCGTTGCCACCAATCATTGTGCCGGTCGGGTTGTTCGGGTTGGCGATGAACACCAGTCGGGTTTTGTCAGTGCAGGCGGCCAGCAAGGCATCTACATCCGTGACCCGCTCACGTTCCTTGGCTTCAACAGGGGTGGCGCCTGCGGCATGTGCCGAGATGCGATACATTGAAAAGCCGTGTTCGGTGAACAAAACCTCGTCGCCAACGCCCGCATAGGCCTGACATAGAAAGGTGATGATTTCGTCTGATCCGGCCCCGCAGATAATGCGCTCGGGGTCCAGCCCGTGCACTTTGCCAATCGCCGCGCGCAAGGGCGCGTGATCGGTCGACGGGTAACGGTGCAGTTGGAATGCAGCTTGAGTAAATGCCTTTTGCGCCGCCTCAGAGGGGCCATAGGGGTTCTCGTTCGAGGATAATTTTACCACATCCGACAGCCCATCGACAGCCGCTTTGCCGCTTTGATAGAGGTCAATCTGCATGATTCCGGGTTGCGGATTAATATCTGCACTCATGGCTAAAATACTCCTGTTAAGAAGCGTTCTAGCTTAGGCTTTGGCGCATTGCCAGCCAGATAAGACGCGCATTTGGCAACCGTTGCTTTGCGGTCAAACCCTAGGCGGCGTATCTTGCGGCCACTTCGTCAAATGTGGCGGCCAGATCGTTCACGCTGTCGATGATATATTGCACGGTTTTATCGGTCATCAGATAGCCGAAATTCAGCCTGACCCAGCCCGGTTTATGCACCGGGTTGCCCGCCAGGATTTCGCGGCGCAATTGATCGGAATAGGCCTGATCAATCCCCAGCAACCGGTGCCCGTATGGTCCCGCACAGGCGCAACCACCACGGGCCTGAATGCCGTAAATATCGCTGAGCATGCGGGTGAACAGCTGCTCTGATACAATCTGGCCCGCTGCACCCCGCACCAGAAACGAGAAAATAGGCAGGCGGTGTGCGGTTGGATTGCCCAGCAATTCTATCCGTGGGTTATCGCGCCAGCCCTCAACGGCCACCTGCACCAACTCGTCCTCGCGCGCCGCAATCGCGGTCTCGCCCACCGCCTCTTTGATCAAGAACACCAGTGCCGCACGGATGTCGCCAATGCCGTTCGGCGTGCCCGCTTCTTCGCGGGCCGCAACATCGCCAACGTAGTCATGATGCCACGGTGACACGAAACAAACGGTGCCCCCGCCCGGCCAGCTGGGAACTGCACTACGCACAGCATTTTTGCGCATGATCAACACTCCCGATGCCGCCGGTCCCCCGACGAATTTATGCGCCGATACCACCACGGCATCCTTTTCGGCGTCCGTTCCGCAGCACATATCAATCGGCATATAGGGGCCCGCGCAGGCGTAATCCCAAACCGATAACGCGCCGTGCCGTTTCAGCATCCGCGACACAGGGTCGGCATCGGTGACAATCCCCGTCACGTTAGAGGCCGCCGAAAAGCTGCCGATCATCAGATCCGAATCTGCGTGATCCTTTAGCGCCTGCTCCAGTGCTGCCAAATCCGGCCCGCCTGTATCAGCTTCGGGAATTTCAACCACCTCGGCGCGGCTTTCGCGCCACGGCAACATGTTGGAGTGGTGCTCGTAGGGGCCGATAAACACCACCGGATTTTTGGCCTCTCCGACGCCCAGCAGCGGCACCATTTTGTTCAGCCCCGCGGTTGCACCTGCACCGGTGAACACGACTGAACAGGCATCGCTGGCCTTGGTCATGCGGGCAATTTCGCCACGCGCTTCTTCGCGCAGACGGGTCATATACGCCCCGCAATACGAAGCCTCAGTATGGCTGTTGGCATAATAGGGCAGCACCTGTTCGTTGATGAAATCCTCGACCTGCCGAACCGCCCGCCCCGAGGCAACATAATCTGCATAGGTCAGCGGCACATCACCGTTTTGACCGGGGATCATAACGCCTTCACCAATCAACCCTTCACGCAGGTCTGCAAGGATTGAGTTTGTTGAAATCTGGGTTTTGAACGCGGTCAGGGGCATGGTATTTCCTCTTTTTTACAATAATTACCCCTTATGAATGCAAAATCATCCTATATTTCCTTGCTTATTTGTATATTTCGTTGTCAATTGACCCAATGAAACATGGAATATCAGATCATATTGACCGACAGATTCTAAAAGAGTTGCAAATCAACGCCGATCTTTCACAGCGCCAACTGGCCGACCGCATCGGCATATCGCAGAATGCCTGTTGGCGGCGATTACGAACATTAACGGCTGCGGGGGTTCTGCAAGGGGCCACCGCGCGGCTGGACCGCCAACAACTGGGTCTTGGGCTTGTGGTGTTCGTCATGTTGCGCACGCGACACCATTCTGCGGATTGGTTGGCGCGATTTCGTCGGCACGTGTTGACCATTCCCGAGGTGGTAGATTTTCACCGCATCGGCGGCGATTACGACTATATGCTCAAGGTCGTGACCGAAGATATGGCCAGTTATGACCGTGTTTATCAACGGCTCATCGAAAAAGTCGAGCTGGATTCGGTGACGTCCTACTTTGCTATGGAAACCATCGCCGAAGGACGGCCTCTTCCGCTTTAACTCCATCATTATTTTGCATCACACATTGATCAAATCAATACCGGAATGCTGTCTAGAATATGAACGATAATTAGAACTACTATTCCGGAATAGTAGTTCTAATTTATCTCACCAATTCAACATATAAATCAATATGTTAAGCAATATTTCAGCTACAAGGAAATGGCCGTATATGCGCCAGAATTACCCGCCAATGAAAAAGGGCCACGCAAATGCGCAGCCCTTGTAATACTTCGATGATAGTGGCGAAGATTAGTTCTTCGCGTAAAATTCCACCACCAGATTTGGCTCCATCATCACCGGATACGGCACATCGCCCAATCCAGGTGTGCGCACGAATGTCGCTGTCATTTTGGAATGATCCGCATCAATGTAATCGGGCACATCGCGCTCGGCCAATTGAACAGCCTCCAGCAGAACCACCATTTGCTTGGAACGATCACGCACTTCAATCACGTCACCCTCTTTCACGCGGTAGGACGGGATGTTCACTTTCTTGCCGTTCACACGAACGTGGCCGTGGTTCACGAACTGGCGGGCCGCAAAAACGGTTGCCACGAATTTAGCGCGGTACACAACAGCGTCCAGACGACGCTCCAGCAGGCCAATCAGGTTTTCACCAGTGTCGCCTTTAACACGCTCGGCTTCGCCATAGATGCGACGGAATTGTTTTTCGGTCAGATCGCCGTAATAGCCCTTAAGCTTTTGCTTGGCGCGCAGCTGAATGCCAAAATCCGACAGTTTTTGCTTGCGGCGCTGGCCGTGTTGGCCGGGGCCATATTCACGACGATTGACGGGTGATTTGGGGCGGCCCCAAATATTTTCGCCCATGCGGCGGTCTAGTTTGTGCTTGGCAGCGGTGCGTTTGGTCACGGCTGTTCTCCTTCAGATATATGTGCGCGGATGCGCAAGAAGGGCGTTGTCCTTTCCCTCGCCTTTTCAGGGTCGGGCGACAGGCATCCCCTTACAGGGGCCACCAACACCAAATGAAATCCCCAGCCGATTAAAGCTGGGAACTTGGGGCTTTTAGGTGGCTATCGGATCAGAGTCAATGGTGAACGACACCATCATATTTCAATATTTCCGCCTCGGATGGGGAAAGGTTTCGCCGTGCGTAATCACCGTAGGCATTCGGGTCCTGCTCAAGCTCTGGATTAACCTCGAACAACTGGTCACGCTGATCCTTATCAATCGATTCTAGTGATGTATTGGCTGGATGGAAACTTTCGGTCTCGACGCCATTTGCCCACACCACGTGGTGCTTCTCGAGCATCAGATGGATATAAGTCACTTCGCGCATCCCGTGCTCTACCAAAACGTTATGGTCATTCACCAGATCCTTGGCCGCAACCAATACTTCGGGCGTATTAAACAGCACGTTGGCCGCTGGACCTTTTAGCAGCAGCCGGTGATCCGGCGACACCAACAAATCCTCATCCGGCTCGCCCTCACTCAGCGCTCCTGCCATAATTCGCACAGGGCGCAAATGTGGCATCGCATGCAGCCGCGCACCGGTCATCCGGCGCTGGCCAATCCACAGGATCTCTTGCCCGCCATCATCCTTGGTTTGCACCCTGTCACCCTCGCCCAGTTCCTCAACCAGCCGTGGTCCATCAGGGGTCAATATCTTGGTCCCTTTTGTGAAACAGATAACACCGCCTGTCTGACCACCCATCCGGTCCGGAACGGGTTGCCCGATTGAGCAACTCACCACCCACATGCCGGTCTGCACCGGCGGAATTTCATCCAGAAACATCAATAGTGGCGGAGCATCATGCTCAACCTCGATCAAGGTGGCAGTAAAGGTGCGGCGCCCGTCCGTTATGACAAATCCACCGTCCATGACCGGATCATCAATCTGGATGTCATCATAATTTTTCTTTGGTTGTAGCGCTGCGCCAACCAGACGGCGCACTTTGCTTGCCGCCCGTTTGCGTAAATCTGTCACCTCTTTTGCCCCATCCAAAAGCAGCAATTCAGCCGGGCCATCGACCCGCACCGCTTCGCCTGTCCACCGCCACGCCGCCCCGACCGACAACATATCGGTGGATGCAGCCCGCAAGCCGTCTACTTCTGTTTGCGACCATGAAATGACAAACGTGCCTCGAAAGCCCGTTTCCATGTCTGAACGCCTGCCTCATCGTTTTTTATAGTTTATTATTGCAGGCAGGCTAACACGAAACGAATCACTCTGGATAGAGTCCGATTCGGATTTTTTTCACGGACAGGCGCGTGGCCCTAGAAACGCCAGCTAAATCGGGCCGATCCGACAATCTGGCCTTCCGGCTGACCAACGAATTCCTCGCTTAACCACGTCACACCGTAAAACGCCGATCGCCGACCACTTTGCCAATGTAAACCGGCCCGCAAACGCGACCGTGTATCGGTCAAAACATACCCCGCCGATGCAGGCAGATAGATGCTGCTATCGACCTTGGCGATGTCAGCACCCAACACAAATGTGCCGCCCCGCGCCGCAACCTGCGCCCCGCGATATAGGTGCCCCGTCGTGACATCGCGCAACAGCAAATCCTTTTGCCCAACGCGCCCGATCAGTAAATCCGCGCCGACCCGGACCAGCGTTTCGTCCCCGGCACGCCCCTCGACAAACGGGCGCAGCATTATCCGGTCAGAAAACCGCAATGGCCGTGCTATCTCGGTCGAAATGGTTGGATGAAACCCGTTTGCTATCTGGTTGCCCAGCACCAGCGCCGATGGGGCCGTGATCCCCAGAACATCATGAAACTGGCGCTGCATATCGCCCAGACCGGTCTGTTTTCCGGTGATCACCAGATCGGCACCCATGCTGACTTCGACTTCATTGGCACGAAAATGTGTATGAACCCCCAAAGACCACGCGCCAGCGAACTGTCGATCCCCTGCCACCGGAGTGGTCAGGTTTTCCGGCGCAAACACTTCACCACGGATGCGATATTCCAGAATATCACCGATGCGCGTTGGCCGCTGCCCCGTCCACGCACTGCGCCCTCGCAGCTTTGAAAAAACATAAGACCCTGTGCGCCAGCGATCCTCGCCATCGCCCATAACATCATTGGTCATCAAACGGCCAAATCCTAGCGTCACGCGCTCGCCCGCAATTGCAGGGACTGAGCCCGTCATAAAGCCGATCAATAATGCACAAAAAAGTCCAAGGCGTGCAGTTCGCATCCCGATATCCAATCCCGTTTACGCCCCGACCTGCGGATATAAAGGAACGAAGGCACCCCGCCTAGTGCAGCGGCGCAACAGATTTTGACAAAATACTGCCTGCCGAAAATCAGACGTCGGTAAATCAGACCTTGGCGGCCCGCGCTATTTCATCCGGTGTGATGCCATACCCCGGCCCCAGTCGTGTGCGGGCGCTAATCAGGCGCGGATCATCGGGGCGCAGCCCCATGGTCGACAGGAATTCAACCCGCCCCTTCTGTTTGATCTCGTCATTGGGGATCGCCGTGCCCATGATCCGGTCAATCACAAACCCGCCCGGGTTAACGTGATACCAGCGTTGGTAATCCCTGAAATGATGCATCCCGTGCAGCCGTGTCACATGGCGCTCCAACACCCATTTACGCACGTTGGTGTGCGCGGTCATATGGAACCATTCATAAAATATGAATGTGGTGATGCCGCCGATGAAGGTGAATGTTGTGGCCCCGACCATCGGGTTGGAAAACCCGAACAGGCGCAACACGAAATAGGCCAATGCGACATGGATCAACGCCATCGGGATGGCAAACCACACCGGCACAAAGAACAACGCCGGTTTGTTGGGGAAATCATGATGGCCGTAATGGGCGCGATATAGCACATCAAACCAGAACTGGTTTTGCGGCGCGGGCCAGTGGAACAGGAAACGATGGGTCGAATATTCGTTCACCATTTGCGCAAGGAAACCCAGAGGTGCGAGCCACAGCAAATGCCAGTTCCCCGTCGCAATCAGCATCCCCCAGCCAAACACCCACAACGCCAGCAATAATTGCAGCGACAAGTGCGAGAACATTAGTTTCAGGCGATCCAAATACATGCGCAGGATGGTGCGGGAACATTTGGCGCCGCGCAAGCAAAACGCGACGTCAGAACATTATCCCATTCGTGACGGGCGGGTTTTGGTGGTGCGGGCCTTCACCGCCATTTCGCGCCACAGCATAAACAGCCCCGCCCCGACAATCAGCGACACCCCGATCCACGCCGTTGCATCGGGCCATTCGCCGAACACCGCGACCCCCCAGAATATCGCCAGAACCAGTGCGGTGTATTCAAACGGCGCGGCCAATCCCGCCTCGCACAAACGATAGGCCTGACTGATCAAATATCCGCCAAAGGTGCTACCGACACCAATCCCCAACAGGATCAGGTAATCGGACGGAGCAGGCCAGACCCATGCGCGCAGCAAAAATTCAAGCGATGGGTCCCCTGTGCCTGCAAACCGCCCATCGCCGACCACCAGCCCCATCACGGCACTCACAACAATAAAGGTGATCATAATGTAAAACGTCATCGTGCTGGCCCGCTCGGTGCCGCCGATTTTGCGGGTCAGAATATGCAGCCCCGCATATGCCACCGCCGCCGCCAAAGGCAGAAGGGCTGCCACCTGAAAACTGTCACTGCCCGGGCGCATCATCACGATGACACCGACAAACCCCATGACCACAGCGACCCAGCGGTATGGCCCGACGACCTCGTTCAAAAAGATCACCGAAAACACCGTGATCAACATCGGCGCAATAAAGAATATCGCCACCGCATCCACCAGCGGCATTGCCGCCAGCGCCAGAAAGAACGTCATATTGGCAACCACAACGCACATGCCGCGCAGCAGGTGCATCGGCAGACGTTTGGTGCGCAGCACACTAAAGCCGCCATCAAGTGGGACAATTATGGCCAGCAAAACGACCATACCGATCAGCGAGCGGATCAGAACGACCTGATGCAGGGCGTAATCCGCGCTGATAAACTTGATCGCCATGTCGTTGAACGAAAAGAAGAAGGACGCACCAATGGCAGACAGGATGCCGAGCATGTTGTTGCGTGGGGGTGGGGTTGGCACAGGGTTCTCCGACGGTTTGTAACTGGATCAGGTGACGGGCGTAGGTGGGTGATGTCTGTTCTGTTAGCGACAGGTGTGAGAACATCAGTTTGAGGCGGTCTATATACATGCGGAGATGGCGCGGGATTAGGTGGAGTGATGTAAAGGGCGGGTGTTGCGTTGGTTGAAGGGAATGCGTTGGTATACAACCTATGAACAGTGCTAACAATTGGTATGAGCATTCCGTATATCTTGATTATTCCCGAACTGTTTGTTGCCCTTCTAGTATATTTGGCCATCGTTAACCGTTGGCGACCCGGTATTTTTACCGGCGTCACCGCATCCACAATCAGCATCGGGCTTTTAGTTACAGTCACGGCCTTTTCACTTCTGTTTTTCGTCGTTCTCTTTCTATTGTTCACAGTTGTTGCAGGGGCTATCGTCGGTAGCATTACCGGTATTCTGACCCTTGCAATTCAGCAAATGGCACCCAACAAAACCGCAAAAAGAACCGCTCTGTTTGTTGGGCTTGCCTTGACTGGAATGCTATCCTTTCACAGCGTATTCAACCAACTGTCTGATAAATTCCACGCCTGTAATGCCAAAGAACTTGCAGCAACCATGGATCACCCAATTCCGGCGACCTACAGATCAATCCGGTTTGATTTCCCGCGTGATCTGGCTGTTACTCTCAGCGCTTCTGCTGACAATGGGGCAAACGATATCTTTGGCCCATCAGCCTATCCTCGACATTTCATTAGGGCTTGTTGAGATTCAGGATTCACATTTGGTGTAAGTTCTGATTCACTCCTTCCAAAGAGGAGGATTGAATTTTGAGCAACCGATTTATCATCACCGATGCGCAATGGGCTTTGATGGAGCCGC